>JACZCU010053195.1_pt1 | contig 17796 bp, 15 predicted proteins | sample 8641851 | NCBI WGS metagenome assembly JACZCU01 (sample SAMN15324605, study PRJNA640507) | soil metagenome | isolation source: monocropping sugarcane control | place: China: Luxin town, Laibin City, Guangxi Province | collected 2019-07-25 | depth 10cm m | reverse complement strand
ATTTAGCATCTTCTCGTTGTACACCGTTACACAACAATCGATATGGCATCGTGGCGTACGCTCCACTAATAGGAAAGTGGAAATATTTCAACTAGACGTCTTCATATTCCATTCAGTTCGAGAATTATTTCAGAGAAAAGGCATCATATTAGGAAAACTCCTGATGAGAGTGAACTGGTCTGCTGTCAATACTATCATTGACTAGTTGTGCTTCTGTACTTATTAGGGGCTAATATTTCCTTATATACACGGTGGTAGGTAGCAGTGGCTTGGACTACTCCAACGCTCGCCACTATGACCCTGTAATGGGCATGTGCCTCGCAGTGGATAACGTACAGGGTAATACACCGGGAGCGAACCCGTTTGCGCTTGTGGGAGGCAATCCGGAGACGAAGAATGAGCCACTCTATGCTCTGTTTTATCAAAACGTCCTCCTATCATCCAGATCCGAACAGGACTGCTGTTCAAGACTATGATGCAATAGGTAAAGATGCTCTGGGAGATGGCCTTGAACGTGGTATGAGCTTGAGAGGAACGTTTGTACTATGCTTCAGTATGTACATACTCACGTCGACTCTATGCGGTTATTTCTCTTTCTGTATTCATTAACGTCAATAGTATGGAGTTTTCTTCGGAAGAGCTTTGTAAAACGGGGATAAAGGAAGAGCAACAAGGTGATTATGAGCGAGAGGAGTGTCTGGGTTGGTTCATTCGATATCTTGGTCTGTGTCAAAGAAGCAAGAAGGGGTAGAGGACTGGATAGCTTCTCTATAAACTGGAGATCAACCCTCCCTGAACCGCATCACCAGTGGTGGGAATGGCACAGTATCCTATAGCGACGGTAATCATTTCAGCCATCTTCCCACAACCGGCATCGATGGATTGCCCTCATGTCTCCACGTTGTATGAACCAGTGCCAGTATGGTAATATTCTTTGCAGTGAGAAGACAGGAGGTCAACATGTACACTGCGGAACACCGCGACCATGTGCGTCATCGCGTCCTGGAATTGGCGAGGGCCGACCCACGGGTCACAGCAGGTGCGCTTACCGGCTCCATGGCGTTTGGTAGCGGGGATGAGTGGTCCGACATCGACGTGGCCTTCGGGATCGCCGATGGCATCACGCCTGAGGCAGTTCTTCATGACTGGACGCAGGTGCTCGATCGGGAATTCAGCGTTCTCGACCATTTCGACCTGCGCTCCGGCTCGAGTGTCTACCGTGTGTTCCTTCTGCCCAGTGGTCTGGAGGTCGACGTGGCGGTGACACCTGGAGAGGAATTCGGCGCACGCGGCCCGCACTTCCGTGCTCTCTTCGGTACCACCCATCAGCTGGAGGCCATGCCGCCGCCGAGCGCCTCCTACCTCATCGGACTCGGCTGGCACCACGTCTTCCACGCTCGCTCGTGCATCGAGCGCAACAAGCCATGGCAAGCCGAATACTGGATCAGTGGAATCCGCGATCACGCACTCGCTCTCGCGTGCATCCGCTTGGGAGAGAACGCCGTCTACGGGCGCGGCGTCGATCGCCTCCCCGCCTTTGTGACCGCTCCGCTCGCAGATGCGCTTGTCCGCTCGCTTGATGAGCCGGAGCTGCGCCGGGCTCTCGCTGTGGCGACCAGGTGTCTGATCGGTGAACTGGAGGAATGCAATCCCGCGCTCTGCGCTCGACTCAAGCCACTCCTTCAAGAGTTCGGTGCTCCCCAGGCCGAGGCCTGGCAGCAGAGTTCCCCGAACGTGCTGGCGGAGCAGTAGGGACGAGGCAGAAGCGGAGGTCCTTTCCCAATTTCCAGGTATCCGGAGCAGAAAAGAAGCGCGAACCGTAATCTGTGGCGAAAGGATGGATCTATGAAGAACTCTCAACTGTATATCGGAGCTATTGTGCTTGGCGTGCTGGCGCTTATTGTTGGCGTGTTGTTCTTGACCAATGTTCTACTGGGCTATCATCCCACTCGCGCCTATATCGCCTTCGCAGTAGGGGTTATCTTGCTCATCATTGGCATCGTAGGGATGGTTGCCACGAGATCCAAAGGCCAGGCGTAGCCATTGCTATCCTAACATGGTTTTTCCATGTCCTACCGCCACTCATTTGCAGAGTGGCGGTAGAGACAGATTATGCGTTCGATGCTGCATTTGAATCAGATCACAGGTTCTTTGTTAAAGCATGTACCGATGGAACGCTTCCCCTCGGGGACAACGAGGAGCCAAATAAGTGCATCCTTACTCTGCAAGGGGCTCGGTGAGATAGTTTGCGATCTCAATCAGATTACCGTCTGGATCACGTAAATACACAGATGTAATTGGCCCTATAGCTCCTGTTTTCCTCACCGGGCCTTCAACAGCCTCCACCTTACACGACCGTATGTGTTCTAGTACCTGTTCCAAGGGCACCTGCGTGATGAAACAGAGATCAGCTGAGCCGGGAGTAGGGTGAAGCGCCTTGGGCTCAAACTCTTTGCCATGATCGTGCAGGTTGAGCTTCTGTGCGCCAAATTGCAGTGCCTTGCGTCCCTCACCGAATGTTACTACTTGCATGCCAAGCACCCGTGCATAGAAATCACAGGTAACCTGTATGTTAGCTACGGTAAGGACAATGTGATCAATTCTATCAATCTGCATCAATAAGCCTCCTCACGTTCATTATGCCTGCTCCCTCCCTGTTGGATGAGGGGTAACCGTAGCCTGGTATGTTCTTTTTATGGCAGCTAGCACTTCATCCAGGCTGCGCGAAACCTGCTGCATTGGTAGACGTTTGAGGCGATGGGCCAGGGCCATAGGAGCTATAGTATAGACGTGTTCAGGCACTACCTCCTGTACGCCAAGATAGGCTGCATAGGCCCGTGCGGCTCTGCGCATCACAATATCGCCGCGGTGACCATCCACGTTTAGTTCAATGTTGATCCTTGCAATCAGTTCGGCGATGGTGCGTGAAACCGTGACGTGGTTTTTCATAGCTGTAGCCTGCCTAATCCGCTTCTTCAATGCTTGTTCGGCAGGAGCATACTCGGCAAGAAATGCCTGGGGATCAGCCTCATAGCGTTCTCGTCGCTCGACAATATCAACACGTTGGCGGATATCATGGATCGATGTCACATCCACGCAGAGGCCAAAGCGATCGGTGAGCTGCGGACGTAACTCCCCTTCTTCAGGATTCATGGTGCCAACAAGCATGAAGCGCGCTGGATGGCTGAAGGAAATGCTTTCGCGCTCTACGATATTCACGCCCATAGCTGCGGCATCGAGGAGGATATCGACCACGTAGTCATCCAGCAGGTTGACCTCATCGACGTAGAGAATGCCGCGGTTGGCTTCAGCCAGTACACCATGCTCAAAGCGTCTCTGTCCCTCGCGCAGGGCATGTTCAAGATCCAATGTGCCAACAACACGATCTTCTGAGGCATTAATCGGCAAATCGACGACGCGCATGCGCCGTCGTACAATCGGCAAAATTTCTCCTTGTTCCAACCGCGCCTGGCAAGATGTACACATGGCTTCTGGCTGGTCAGGCGCACATGAGAATGGACAATCGCCCACCACTTGCAATTCGGGTAGGAGTGCGGCCAGGGCGCGTACAGCCGTAGATTTGGCCGTCCCCTTTTCTCCACGTATGAGTACGCCGCCAATGGCTGGCTGGATAGCATTGAGAAGCAGAGCCAGCTTTAGCTGCTCCTGTCCGACGATTGCACTGAAGGGGTATGTATACATCTTTGCTCGTTTTCAGATCGGGTGCGTGTGTCACATAGGAAGCTCGTGGTTCTGCCATCAGCCTCCTACGCGACACACGCATTAGTATCAGGCGAACTCGATGACGCCACGGATATTCTTGCCTGCGAGCATATCCGCATAGGCTTCATTGACCTGCTCAAGCGTGTAAGTGCGTGTTACCAGCTCATCGAGCTTCACCTTGCCAGCGTGGTACATCTTGAGCAGTTTGGGAATATCGGAGCGTGGTTGTGAATCGCCATAAAGTGTGCCCATCAAGGTTTTCTGCAAGAGCACGAGGTCTAGCGGAGGTATCGGAATCGACTCGGCCGTGGCCGGTGTCAGCCCGATGACAACTACCGTGCCGTTCTTGCCGGTAGCAGCGTAAGCCTGGCCAATCGTAGCGGGGGTAGCAATAGCTTCAAAAGCGTAGTCCACACCCTCTCCCCATGTAAGGTCTTTCGCAATTGCCACCGGATCCTCATTTTTGGAGTTGACCGTATGCGTTGCGCCAAACTCTTTAGCCTTCTCTAACTTAAAGTCATTGACATCTACGGCGATGATTATACGCGCTCCCGCCAGGGCAGCCCCTTGAACCGCGTTCATGCCAATACCACCACAGCCAATGACCATGACTGTACTGCCCGCTGTCACTTTGGCCCGATGAATAACTGCTCCTATGCCCGTTGGTACGCCGCAGCCGACAAGCACAGCACGATTAAGCGGATAATAGTCATCTACAGGGACTACAGACATGTCGGAAACAACGGTGCGCTCGCTAAAGGTGGAAATAACGCACATCTGGCCGATATCACCTTTTTCACCATGCATACGGAAGGTACCATCAAGCTGGGGACCCATCAAAATACTTGCGCCCATATTACACAGGTTGGAGTGCCCTTCGGTGCAATAGCGGCACCTTCCACACGAGGGAATAAAGCTCAGCACGACATGATCACCTACTTTGCAGTTGGTAACATTGGGTCCGATGGCTTCAACGATACCAGCTCCTTCATGGCCGAGGGCCAGTGGTAGATAGCTGGGTAGTTCGCCTGAAATGATGTGATAGTCTGAGTGACAAATACCGGCGGCGACCATGCGGACCAATACTTCATGCTCCTTGGGTGGATCAAGCTCGATCTCTTCTACGCGGATAGGCTCACCTGGGGCATAAATGACGGCAGTTCGTGTCTTCATTGAACGTAACCTCCTGGGAATGACCTATTCCCTAATAGTCCCATGCCATGGGTCTTCTTAAGAAGAATTCATTACAAGGTAACAATAGTAACACACAGTACAGTGACAGCGATTTGTCCACTGTCGGCTGACCTCGTAGTCATCCGCTTTCGCTTCTTAAATTCACCCCTTTCTAATAAGTGCAGCAGCGTTAGGAGGGCAAAGCTGGTAATAGTCAGCAGCTAAAGCTGTTGCCAGGTCGCGCCCTGCTTGCGCTTGAATTTCTCCTCCTTGAGCTGCTACACCATAAATTGTCGATATCGAGGATGGTATATAAGGATTTGTATCGATCATAACAGTGGGTATCTGGCGTAGCGCGATCTCCTGGGCAACAGAAAGTGCATCACGCCATGGCGTATCACTTCGCATGTTGCCGGAGAGATCGACGTTTGCCAGGCCATCAGTCAGGACGATCAGCAGGGGTTTGACGGCTGGATCTCGTAGGCGCTCGCTTTCCGCCAGGCGCAGCCCTTCTAGTAGCCCGGTGGCCAGTGGTGTACAGCCGCCAACATACAGTTTTTCTACACAGCGGCGAGCAGAGGTAAAATTGCGTGTTGGAGGTAGTACAAGACGCCCTTGCGCGAAGCGGAAGACCAGCATGGCGATGCGATCGCGCTTCTCATAAGCATGCTGTAGCAGTGCCAGTAACACACGCTTCATTCTAGCCATTAATTGCCGCGCCATGACAGAGTCGCTTCCATCAACCACAAATATCAAGAGCGTGCGTGTCTTACGTTCGCGGACTTTCTGGCGTAAGTCGTCCACCCGTAACTGTAATCTGCCCCCTGCGCTGCGTCCCCGTATTTGCTGGTAAGGTGCGGCGGCGCGAATGGTTGCCGCGAAGGCTATATCTGTAACAGGATGTGCCAGGCGTGCGCGCGGGGAGCGTCCGCTATGCCTGGAAGTGAGCGAAATAAAGCGTCGCCCACTCTCTGCTCGGGTTAAGCGATCGTGTGCAATAGCAATGAGGTCTTGTATCTGTACAACATCATCCTCGCCATGCAGAGGTCGTGTAAGGCCTGCAGCGCCCTCACGTTCATCGGTGCGCTGATCTATATCTTCGTCTATAATGCCCAGTTCCTCAGGTTGTTCAGCGCCGAACGCGGCTCCAGGAAGCTGATCCAATGTACGGGTCAGATGTTGTACAATGGCACCGCCTGCGCGTGTTCTATGAGGCAGAGCCAGGGCTACTGCCTGTTCTAAATCAGAGCGTTCAACCTGCGTGCGGTTCTCCCACGCCGCCAGGGCGCGAGCCGTGCGTATGACTACTACATCGCCGCGATGCCCCTCTGCACGCAATTGACGGTCGACTAAATAGGCTATTACCTGGCGAAAATAAGCGGAGATGCGCACCGTGGGCAGTAGCAGTTGTGCCTGCTGGATGCGCTGGCGCAGGACCTGCTCATCAGCTGCCCATTGAGCAGCAAAATCAGCAGGCGCAGCATCATATGCAAGGCGTCGTTCTACTACGGTGGCGCGTATTGCCGGATCGCGCAGGTCTTCTGCCTCTACATACAAGCCAATACGATCCAGGAGTTGTGGCCGTAACTGTCCTTCCTCGGGATTCATCGTGCCAATGAGCACAATGTGTGCCGGGTGAACAATCGACATACCCTCGCGTTCCACTCGATTGATACCTAGCCCGGTGGCATCCAGGAGTAGATCAACGATATGATCATTAAGGAGATTGATTTCATCGACATACAGTATGCCACGATTAGCTGTAGCAAGCAGGCCAGGGGAGAAAGTACGTTTGCCTCCTATCAATGCCGTCGCAAGATCAAAACTACCGGCCACGCGATCTTCACTGGCGTTAAGTGGCAGCGTCACTAGGCGTACCGGGCGCTGGGCGGTGAGTAGTATTTCACCTGAAGTGTAGCATTTCAAGCAGCTCGCACACATCCACTGTGGCTTGTGAGGATCACAGAAATATGGACAATCGGCTGCGCCTGTTAGCGTGGGGAAAAGTGTAGCGAGGGCCCGTACTGCCGTAGATTTGCCGGTACCTTTGTGCCCACAAATCAATACACCGCCTATCGACGGATCGATGACGTTCAGTATCAAGGCAAGCCGCATGTTCTGCTGTTCAACCATAGCACTGAACGGAAAAGCAACCATTCCTTGCAAGGTTTCCCCCTCCAGGGCCTTGACCCTTCTATGAAACACTATCGTGTCAGGTAACCGGCATCAACTGGCAATGCGCAACCCGTCATATGCCGTGCTTCGTCTGATGCCAGCCAGAGCACAGCCGCGCTGATCGCTTCAGGCGCTAGAAGATTGCGGTCGGAAAAAAGATTGAGCTGGTTCATCAGATCCAGCATATGCTCTTGCGTAGCCTCGGAACCCGGGCCACCGGCAAATACATCGTATAGGGCCTGATTACGGCACATAGCAGTATCGACGCTGGTAGGGCAAACGGCATTGACATTGATATTGTATGGAGCTAATTCAATCGCCAGCGTCTTAACCAGTCCAAGTACACCATGTTTGGCCGCGACATAATGTACCAGGTTCGCCATCCCTTTTAGACCGGCTGTGGACGCGATACAAATAATTTTGCCACTCTTCCTGCTAATCATACTAGGAATGCAAACCTTGCAGGTGATCCACACCCCCTTGAGATCGACGTTGATTGTCTCATCCCACTGTTCCTCGCTCATCTCCCAGCTTGTCGCGAAAGAATAGAGACCTGCGTTTGCTACTACAATATCAATGGGTCCCAGCTTGCCTTCTGCTTGCTCAACCAGGCTCTGCATCTCCGCCAGCTGTGTTACATCCACCTGTGCGGCAACAACGGGCACTTCCAATTGTTCGATCTCTGTGACAAGCGCCTCAAGCTCATGGGGCTGAGCTAATGGGTAGGGTACTGTACTATACTGGCGGCAGGCATCGCACAACACCAGGCTTGCTCCTGCGCGAGCAAACGCCAGGGCATGCGCTCGTCCCATGCCGTGGGCTGCCCCGGTAATGAAGACGACCTTGCCCTGGAAGCGTTTTTTATTAATAGACTCCACAGATGCCATCGATCGTGAAATCTTCAATAATCAGCTCTTCCTCAATCTCCTCGACCACGTCTACTGCATCAACAGGGACTGTTTGAGCGTTTGCTGCTACTATTTCGTCTGTCTCTGGGAACTGCTCAGTAACCGGAAGCTCATGTGCGGAAAGTGGTGCGTTCTCCATTAGCCTACCTCATTTCTGTTACTGCTTCATGCCTTTGTCTATTAAGCATACCATCTGTTGGACCGTGATACAAGTACAAGCCTGTACAGTGCTACTGCCTATGCTTTTATGGACTTGAAGTCTATAAGCTCTGTGATATCTCTCTTGTTTTCTACGTAAAATATATAAGACATTTAAGTTAATTTTATGCTCCGCTTATATAACAATCATTAATAACAAGCGAACATTACGTATAGCTAGAGGTTTATCATGGATGCAGTTCAATTTGGCCGGTGGATTAGTGAGCGCCGTCGTGCGTGTGGGTGGCAGAGCCAACGAGCTTTTATAGAAGCTATTCGCCAGGATTCGCTGCTACAGGGTGCTGGTATCTCCGAAGATTTCCTGTCTCGTCTTGAAGCGGGGCACCTGGCACATCCTTTTCGAGGCACAGTGCGCCGGCGTGTGCTGGCTTTGGCCTGGTTGTTGTGCCAGGCTCCTCGTGATATAAAAGCATATTTACGTGCTGCTGAGCTGACTAATCTGAGTGCCGAAGAAACTGACCAGATCGAACAACTAAAAACATATCTTGCGACACCCCATACTCCCTCATTGCTGCTATTGCCTCCACGTCCAGCCAGGCTGATTGGACAGGCAAGCGCGCTGAGCGAATTGTTAAACAATCTCTTAACTGGTGATGTGTGTGCCATCACGGGTATGCCGGGTATAGGCAAGAGTGCGCTCGCATACGAGGCTTTACACCAACTGGCTGCGAATGAGCGCGAGTGCTTACGTCTTTTCCCTGATGGTATCGCTACCTTTAGCGGCACGGGACGACGTGGTATCCATGGCTGTGTTTCATTATTGCTTGAGATTGCGGCTGTTTTCCATTCCTCTGCTCGTAAGCAGGAATGCAATACAATTTCAAATATCGATGCCTCTGTATTTGAAATGCTCGCTCGGGCGAATCAGCATTCGTTAGACGAGCTAGATGAAACTGACCTGGCATATGCTCTTGATCTTGCTCGACTCGCCCTGGCTAATAAACGCGCTCTGCTGTTGATAGATGATTTAAATGTAGATTTTCCTTTGCGCCAGATCTTAGATGTCTTGTTGACGCATGATCAGACCCAACGTGGCTACTGCGAAGGCGCTCATGAGCGATGTGTGGTTTTGATTACAAGTCGCTTCATTCCTCCTCCTGCCCTGGTTGCGTCTCACATTCATCTCAAGCCTTTGCCGCCTGATTCTGCCGGCGAACTCTTTACAAGCTTGCTACGGCGTCCCCTGGCAAAGGCTGAGCGAGTGTATGTACAGGAGATTTGTGCCGCCGTTGGTTATCTCCCGCTGGCTATAGAGGCAGCGGCTAACGCTGTACTCACGGAAGGTATTCCCCTTCCTCTCCTGGCAGCGAGAGTCACTGAGTATCCCCTGGATAGGCTACTGGACGGTGAACGCGAAATACATGCTAAGCTGTCTGATGCCTTTAAATGCCTGGGACCTTCTGCGCAAAAACGCTTTATTCTGCTTTCCACGTTAAGGACATCATCTTTTGGACTGGACTGCGCCGCAACCTTCTACGCCCAATCTGCTGTTGAGTCTCGGGCCAGGCATGTATCTGAAGCGCATGAGAAGTGTACAGAGAGGAGTCAACATGATATTGATATACCTCTTGCCCAACTAGCAAGTACCGCTGCGGACATGGGACAGTTCGTGCGCTATTCTTTGCTTGATCTTGTAGCAAATGAGGCGACGGAAGGTTCTTCTACTGCGAAACCAGCTTTCCATTTCGATGGTACACGCTACTCCTTGCACCCCTTATGGCGTGCTTATGCAAAAGAACATTTGGAATATATCAATATTATGGACAAGGAAGCGGCTCAACATAATATCCAGGCTTATGCTCTTGCCTCTGTTGAGCGCTATCAGGGAGATGTGCAGTCCCTGGAACGCGAACTCGAATTCCTTATAGCTGCCCTCACTTATGCCAGAAAGGAAGGCCGCCATCAACGTAGTTTGAACCTTCTGCAATAAGCAAAGTTTCCGTACTCGAGTGCATAAACAAAGTAGCGCTACTCCTTACAGGGAGTAGCGCTACTTTGTTTATGCACTCGAGATCAAGCTGTTGAATACCAAGGACACAGAATTTTTCCGCGCAAATTCCGCGCTAATGGTATATACTTCCGCGCTCTTTTCTCAATGATTCATGTAACATGCCACTGTGCTCTATTTAAGGATTAGTAGTATAGGGCTTCACAGAAAGGCACAAAACGGGCTGGGCGTATTCTACAGCATATGGAGAGGGATGCTTTTGTCCGATGATAACCTTTCTGCTAGCTATCAACAGTAGCGTTCGTGGCTTGGCGGAGTCAGGAGCGCCTCTGGGCTAGCACTGTAATCATTTTGTCAACACATCTAGTTGTGTAACAGGAATGTAGTAGAGATATTTGTAAAACGAGGCAGTAAGTGATATTTTGGCCCTTGCCAGATCGTTTTACCGCGTATCTTAAGCTGCATCTCCCTTACGCGGCACTCGATGTGCTGTAATGTTACCTGGAATATGCTGGGTGACAAGGAGAAACAACACAATGCAATCTTACAAGAAACTCGCTACGGGGCTTCTGCCTACCCTGTTCTGTCTCATGGGTATGCTCCTTGTAGCCTGTGGTGGGGGAACTGTACCTTCGTCAACTTCCTCGAGCAATACGACGCCGGCTCCAACAAGCCAGCAGATTTTGCGCTTTTATGGCTTCGATGCCCCGGTCACCGATATTGCCACCTTCGATCCCGGTCAGGCATCCGATGCCCCCTCGATCAATGCCATTCAGATGGTCTTTACCGGCCTGGTCCAGTTGGATGACAATCTCAAAATCCAGCCGCAGTTGGCCACGTCCTATGATAAATCGGCCGATGGCCTGACCTATACCTTCCATCTCAAGCAGAACCTGCAGTTTAGCGATGGTACCCCGCTGACCTCCAAAGACGTGGCCTACAGCATTGACCGTGCCCTCTCGCCCGAGATCTCCAGTCTCTCAGGCGTCTCGCTCACCTACCTGGGTTTGTTGAAAGACGCTGAGGGTCGCACGAAGGGCAAGGTTAAGTCCTTGATTAATGATAGCATCCTGACCCCTGATGACAACACCGTCGAGCTCAAACTGAGCAAGAGTACCGCCTACTTCCTGCAAGCTCTGTCCTACCCGACCTCCTTTGTGGTGGAGAAAAGCGTCATCGATAAATGGGGCTTGAAGTTCACTGATCACCTCTCCGACAATGGCGGTCAGGGTGGCGATGGCCCCTTCATGGTCAAGAGCTATGACCATGCCACGGGCATCAAAATGATCCCCAATCCCCATTACTATGGGGCCAAGCCCAAGTTGCAAGAGGTCGATTACGAGTTCTACAAGACGGCCGAAACCAACTATGCCGCGTACCAGGCCGGCCAGATCGATACCACGGTCATCCCACCGGCCGAGCGCGCTCACGCTAAGACGCTCAAAGACTACAGCCAGAATCCTGAGTTGACCATTGACTACCTGGCGATGAACTACCTGGCCAAGCCCTTTGACAATGTGCATATTCGCCAGGCCTTCGAACTGGCCATTAACAAAGATGCGATGCTGCAAGCGGTGTACAAAGGCACGCGACAGCCCACCTGTCATATCGTGCCCAGCGGCATGTATGGCTACAGCCCGAACCTGACCTGCCCGGACAACGTTCCCACCTCGGGTGATGCCACTAAAGCCAAGCAGTTGCTCCAGCAAGGCCTGCAGGAAGAGGGCTGGTCCAGCGTCTCGCAGATGCCGCCCATCAAGTTCACCTACCAGTCCAATGCGAGTGCGCTGGCCAATGAGGTTACCACCATTCGTAGCATGTGGCAGCAGGTGCTGGGCGTCACCGTCAATACCCAGACCATGGACTTCACGCCCTTGCTGACCGCGGAATCTACGACGACGGGCAAATCGCCGGCCCAGGGTGGATTGCAGATGTGGACGGCGGCCTGGGGAGCGGACTATCCGGATCCACAGGACTGGACGACCTTGCAGTTTGGCGATGGGCAGCCTTACAACGAGTTTAACTATGGCAACAACACCGGACCTACCGCTGCTGACCAGCGTGCCGTGCAGCAGCAGTTGGATGCCGCTGATGTCATGACCGATGAGAATGCGCGGGCGCAGGCCTACAACCAGCTCGAGCAGAAACTGGTCAATGACGTGGCCTGGCTACCCATCGATCAGCGTCTTGGGACGCGTCTGACCAAGCCCTACGTAATCGGCATTGTTTACAATGCCATCTCCCAGGTTGCACCTGATGACTGGGCTAAGATCTACATTGCTGTACACTAAGTGCTAGACATGGGGAAATGAAAGAAGGGGAGCTGCCTGCTCCCCTTCTTTGCGTTATCTCTAGCCGTTTTCATACGAAGCCTTGACTCTCATTGTTTTCCTGTGTATGCTTGCTGTACTAAGAAAATAATGCCACTTTGTTTAAGCCAAGGAGCCATTGCATGTCTCAGTATCCCGTAAACTACAGGCTTATTTCAGAGGTCAAAATCCGCCGCGAAACCTTTGGAGGCATTCTCTACAAATACGGCTGTGCTGACAGAGGCGCCCTCTCCTTCATTAATTCACCGCAACTCATCGAACTCTTGATCGTAGGCCAGCAGCAGCATGCAGGCAACCTCAGTGCCGCTATTGAGGGCCACAACTACTCGCTTGCCAGCAAGCAGAAACTCTACGCTGCCCTTGACGATCTCGTCAAACGTGGCTATGTACACATTGACGACTAGTGTAATAGGTTTTCCAACGCCTCAACATATGTTCTGATATTTTGATTACCGGAGGAGTATTTTAATGACGGAACCTGTGCGTTTTCTCGGGCGACAGACTCGCTTACATTCCTCTGCCCTGGGCCCTGTAGGTAAAGCTGACTCCCTGGCACTCGCTGCCATGCAGCAAACGGGGACGATGGTGCCGCAGAAAAAAGGTCGCGGCTCACAACGCTTTTTACAGGGCGGTCTTTCTGCTCCCATTACCGTCACCTGGGAGATCACGGCTGCATGCAATATCGCATGTGTGCACTGTCTTTCGTCATCTGGCCGCCGCCGCCCGCGCGAACTAACGACACAACAATCTTTAGCCCTGGTTGACGAACTTGCTGACATGCAGGTCTTCCAGATTCATTTTGGCGGAGGGGAACCATTTATTTACCCTGGTATCTGGCAGGTTCTCGAACGTTGTACGATGCGCGGTCTGGTAATGTGCGTGAGTACGAACGGTACGTTAATAACGCCGGAACGAGCTCGCCGCCTCAAACAGTTTAACCCACTCTACTTTCAGGTCAGCCTGGATGGAGGTACAGCTGCGACAAATGACAGCATACGTGGCAAAGGCGTCTTCGGGCGTGCTTTACGCGGCCTGGAACTCCTTGCTGCCGAAGATCATAGCCTCACTGTCAACAGCGTTCTGACCCGTCATAGTTTCGCTGAACTGGATCGACTCTATGATATTGCCACCAGTTTTAATGCGAAATTGCGCGTAACCCGCCTGCGTCCCTCTGGGCGAGGACAGGATGTGTGGGGAGATTTACACCCCACCCGGGAACAGTACCGTGAATTTACTGCATGGCTCTCTACCCACCCTGATGTATTAACTGCCGATTCCTTCTTCCATCTCAACGCCTTTGGCAATAAACTACCCGGCCTTGATGTTTGTGGCGCGGCAACCGCAACCTGCTGTATCTGCCCAGAAGGCGAGGTCTACCCCTGCGCCTTCTTTCAGGCTCCCGAATTTGAGGCGGGAAACCTTCACGACAATACCTTCAAGGATATATGGCGTAATTCATCGCTCTTTAGCTTCTATCGCAACATGGGTGGTGGTGCCTGCAGTGGGTGCGGTCAATACGATGTCTGCCATGGCGGCTGCCCTGCCTCCAAGTGGTTCGTCCATCGGAGTTTAAAGGTTAAAGATCCCGAATGTGTGCTGGCCTGATGGGAAGGAGTCGCTGTTCTCTAAAAAAAGCGGCGTAATATTACTGCGGCTAATTCATGCTCCTCATGTGGGGGGCACAACTGTATCATTTTCCGCAATGATTTCGCCGGACTATTTAGCGCTTGATAATCGGCCATAGTGGCTTCCAGGTACCGTGCTTGATGCAGCCCTGTAGTACACCAACTTCGTAGGCGCAGTCATCGAGCACGGCACATAGCATGTATTCTCCTAAACGCATAGCTGGCCGCAAGCGGACATAATCCACACCCACAACTATGCCAACCAGTGTGAGCACGAACAGCAGCAATGGTGGCAAAATTACTCCTACTAATAGAAGCGGCAAGGTGTAATAACGCGTCAAATGACGGCACAAATGATAGGTATATGCCAGGTGCCCGCGTAATGTCGCACGAAAAACAGTTAAAGGCCCCATAGATATACCTTGTTTTTTCACCTTGCGCCACCGCTTATAAGCTCCAAAGCAAGCGAGCAGTATGGCTAAAACAAGCATGCAAAAGCCCGGACCAATGGACAGTATAAGGCGACCCTTCACCTGGCGACCACGGTCACCCCTCCCACCACCACCCTCGCTCTCACAGGCAGGTTTTTTGCAAATATGCATTGGAATCGTCTTCGTCCCCGTAGGGGCGGGGGCGGTTGGGATGTGGAGAGGGGACCCTTGCGGTCGCCCTTCGTCTTGCAATCGACGGGTACGAGAGCGACCGCAAGAGTCCCCTCCCTTCCCGTCACCACCCCCGCCCCTACAAGGGTAATGGGCCGATTCGTAAATAGTAGGGGCATCCCCTTGCGGGTGCCCTGGCCATAGTTGTCCTGCTTGTGGCTGTCCTGATCGCCGTCGCCCTGTTTGTCTAGACTCCCTCTCACGACCAATCTGCAACGGGAGCATACTCCATGATCCCCCCAGCATCAGGCCAGCGAATATAGCTTGCTCTGGCGGTAAGTGTAATATCCGCCGTTCTTCAGGATGCAGGCGTAATAAGGCGGCTTCGGCCGAAGCATACGAGGCGCGGATCTTCAAGAAGGACCATAGTTTTGTGCGATAATCGTGGTATACGATCCCCTGTGGCAAATAGAGCACACGCGCTTTGGTTGCCAGCAAGCGGCGGCAAAAATCGACATCCTCTCCGAAGGTGAGAGGAGCAAAGCCACCAAGCTGCTGCCACATCTCTTTACGCACAAGCAGATTCGCCGTTGGCAGATACATTAATGGCCCTTCAATGCTCACCTGTTGTGGGCGTACTCCCATGAATAACGAAGAGCGTTTATCCTCATAGCGGCCAAGCATACTCTGACGTTCATGTGCCCGGATCATACCTCCAACTGCCGCCACATCTGCTTGCTGAAAAGCAGGCACCAGCTCTGTCAGCCAGCCAGAAGAAGCCACACAATCACTATCAATATAGGCCAGCAGGTCATACTGTGCAGCTTGCGCACCGGTGTTACGGCTCTTTGCGACACCTTGTTGAGACGTATGGCGTACAACGCGCAGCGTTCTACCCTCTGCCTCGCATTCCTGCATCAGCCTTTGCAGCATTGTACTTGTCTCATCGTTCGAGGCGTCGTCTACAACCAGTATCTCCAGGCAAGCAGCAGGATAATCTAAAGCGCAGAGAGCACGCAAGCAGCGCTCCAGTTGTTGTGCCCGGTTATGGCTGGGAACAATGATAGAAACGTTAGGCCATGTTGTTGGTGCCTGCATAGGTCCAGCTTCTAGCAGGCCTTTCCAGCGCAATTGTTCGCACAGTGCTTCCACGCGTTTGAGAGGCAGATGAAGATAGGCTGCAAGTTGCTCGCAGGTGTGCTGCTCAGTGCATTGCTGTAAGAGGCGGGCTGCCGTGGTACTCAAGCGCACCGTCCGCAGCGGATAGTCACAGATAACCACGCCATCAGTTTCTCGGAGCGTAATGTGTACACCTGCCGTTAAACGATAACAGTTGCTCTCGGGTTGGCGATAGGCTGTATGCATGCTCGCTGTCCTGACCCCTCTATGTCAGTTATATGCTTTGGAGGTAGCTCGTTTGTCTACCGCCATTCTAGCACCAAATCTGGGCATTTGCAGTAGCAAGAAGCCAGCTCAATATTTTCCTCTTGACCCCTTAGCTCAACTGGAGTATGCTACATCACACATACTATGCTGTAACATGGATCAACCATGATCTATGTTCACCTGTGTCCCTGTTCCGTATATATCTTCAGAAGGATATTTTGGAGCGACGTGGTGGTCGCTCGATCAGAAAGGACCCCAGGTATGTCTGAAAAAATGGTTGCGCCTGAGCTATTTCGCCCTCCCGTAGATTTTCCCGATGTTCCCTATGATCATCTCTTACGCATGGCTGCTGACCGCTCTCCTGATCGACCCGCGATCATCTATCATGATCTTGTTTTGACGTATCGTGAAGTGGTCTCCATGGTCAACTGCATTGCCAACGGCCTTGACAAGCTTGGTATGAAGAAAGGCGATCGTCTATGCCTGTTTATGGCCAATCGCCCTGAATATACCATCACATTCATTGCTGCTGCCTCTATAGGTGTCGTTGTCAGTCCTATGAATCCAACCTATAAAGAGCGAGAAGTAAGCTACCAGCTTGAGAACTCCGAAGCGAAAGCCATTTTGGTGCAGCGCGAACTGCTTCCCTTGCTGCAATCAGTCTTAAGTCAGAAGCCGTTTCCTAATCTCAAACACATACTGATCACAGGTGAACATGCCCCCGAGAGCCTACCGACCGCGCTGCCTTTCGCCCAACTGATGCGCTCATCGTCGCCGAGCAGACCCCAACACATCGAGATTAATGGGGACGATCTGCTCGCACTACCTTATTCCTCTGGCACGACGGGCTTTCCTAAAGGCACGTTATTGACGCATCGCAACCTGACTGTCAATAACCTGCAGTTCACTACTGCCTTGAACACAAATGTTACCGATGTAGCATTGATCTTCTTGCCGTTCTACCACATCTATGGTGTCATGCTCACTGGTAGTTTCCTCGCCTGTGGTGGTACGCAGGTTGTGATGGAACGCTTCGATCTGCTCCAATCACTTGAGCTGTGTGAGAAGCATAATGTCACCTACTATTTTGCTGTTCCGCCGATTGTGCTTGCCCTGGCCAATGCGCCTGTTGATCTCAGCAAGATGAAGACGGTTAAGTATGTCTTCTCCGGTGCAGCTCCGCTGCCACTTGATCCGGCCCGCAAGCTGCAAGATAAGACGGGTATCAGAGTGGTGCAAGGTTACGGCATGACCGAGGGCTCTCCACTTACGCATGCCCAGCCAAAAGATCCCGCGCTTATACGCCTGGATAGCGTAGGTATGCCGGTGCATAATACTGAACAGAAAATCGTGGATATAGAGACAGGTGAGCGTGAACTGCCTGTTGGCGAAGATGGCGAGATCATCATTCGGGGACCACAGATTATGCAGGGTTACTGGAATGCTCCCGAGGAGACAGCTCGCGCTCTACGCAATGGCTGGCTCTATACAGGTGATATCGGCCATGTGGATGCCGATGGTTATACCTACATCGTTGACCGTAAGAAAGAAATGATTAAATACAAGGGCTTTGGTATTGCTCCCGCGGAGATCGAGTCCCTGCTGATGGAGCATCCTGCCGTAATGGACTCTGCTGTCATCGGCGTACCTGACGACGAGGCAGGCGAGCTGCCCAAAGGCTTTGTTGTCATTCGCCAGGGTCACGAT
>JACZCU010181822.1_pt1 | contig 17835 bp, 16 predicted proteins | sample 8641851 | NCBI WGS metagenome assembly JACZCU01 (sample SAMN15324605, study PRJNA640507) | soil metagenome | isolation source: monocropping sugarcane control | place: China: Luxin town, Laibin City, Guangxi Province | collected 2019-07-25 | depth 10cm m | reverse complement strand
AGATGTTGTGCAGCTCTGCTGCACAACATCTTCTCCTCTCACACAAACTTTGGTGGTGGGGCCTTTGCGCAAGGGAGGACGGGATCTCCTGTACGTGCCTATTGCCCTACGGCGGCAAAAGCCCTGAGAAATGCATTTGACTATCCTCGCCCATCTTCAGTATAAAAGCCTGGAGAAACACTGCCTGCTCGAGAGATGACTACTCTGCAATGGCTAATGGCTTTTGCATATCTTTGAGCGCAGGGTTGATCAGCAAGCTGCTCGTCACCAGCAGGTAGCAAGCTGCCATCGTAAACAGCGCGGGTAATAATCCGAGCCAACCAATCAAGTAGCCACCTACCAGGCCACCAATAGGAATTCCTGCCAGATAACCAGCCGCCGCTGCTCCAAAAACTCTGGCTCGCATCTCTACCGGAATCGCCTCCTGCTCGACGGTCATAGCGATCGGATTGATTGGTCCCACTGCCAGCCCGTTCAGCGTGTAGACGCCGATAAGCATAGGCAAAGGCAGTCGCAGAGCCAGCGCCCAGAAACGCACACCGATGGCTATAAAGCAGAGTGCGAACGTCATCCGCCGTGGCAGGCGATGGCCAATCGCTCCGAAGATCAGGGTGCTGAGAAAGGCACAGCCTCCGAAGGTGGCGCTCAATATACCAATAGGTAGCACACTGCCCCAGATCTGCCTGGCGTACACTGGCAGCGCTACCGAGAACAGCGCAGCGTCCAGCAAATTAGTAATCGTTGCCGTGATGATCATAGCTAGAAGCAGCCGGTTGTGCAGGATAAAACGCAAGCCATCCAACAGCTTGCCTGGAGATGCTTCCTCGCCCTCCTTCGTGCCGTTCACAATGGGAGTCGGAGCAACAACTGCACCAATGAGCAGCGCCGAGATAAAAAAGCTCGCTCCATCCAGCCAGAGTAAATTGCTTGCGCCAATCAGCACAATCAGTACCGCCGCCAGAGGAGCTCCCAGCAAACCTGATACCCGGCTCAGCCCATCTCCAATCGCGTTCACCCGCTCCATAGGCATCTGTGAATCCCTCCCCAGATCCGGCACCAGAGACGCGCGAGCAGTCTCTCCCGGCGCTTTGAGGAGTCCTCCCAGAAATACCAGCACCAATAACTGCCAGAAAGCCAGTCCAACTGTGGAATAGAGCAGCGGAATCAATGCCACGCCGACACCACTTGCGATATCGCCGATCACACTGGCCCGCTTGTGGCCAAGTCGGTCCACCAGCAGCCCACTCAAAAAAGCGGAAAGAATAGTAGGTAGAGTCGTAAAGAAGGCCGTGATGCCGGTTTTCACCACGCTTCCCGTGGTCTGAAGCACAAACCAGGGGATAGCCAGCAGCGTCAAGCGGTCGCCAACATAGGAGATGAGGTTCGCTGCAAAAAAGGCGAAAAGCGGCGCTCGCGTCTTCCAGCGAGGCTTCGCCTTGGGAGTCATGGACGCCTCCCATTGATACGCAGCACCCGGTACGTGTCGCTTGTCGAGACGACTTCGAAGCGCGCCAGGTCTGTCACGCTCTCGAAGCGCGTAACAAGTGCCGCTCGACCATCTACCTCCACTTCCTGGTCAGGCAGTGTACGAAAACGCGGATGTTCTTGCAGGAAGCGCCCGCCCTCAGGCAAGGCCAGCACCAGGCCTTCCAGCGAAGTCCAGTTGTGCAATTTACAATCGCTGCACATTTGATAGACGCCGCGATCATCCAGCCAGCGCCCCGAAAAACGCTCAGCATCGACCTCTCGCAAGGAGGAAGCGATACGCAGTGGCACCAGCCGTCCGCAACGCAAACACGGTGCCATCAGCTCATCCAGGTGCTTGCGATAGTAACGATGAGTCCAGCCGCGCAGCCGAGCAAGAGCGGGTCGAACTCTTTTCATGCTCTGAAATATCTGGAACTCACACGTATTCGCGAAATTTGTGTGTGAATACTCGCCGCACGCTGGACAGGCGAGCAAGAGCGTGGCTTCGTCAGGTCTGAACCGTCCGCGCAAGCGATGCTGTCCGCAGCTCGTACACCACGCGCTCGTCTCCTCCCACTCGTCCGCACCTTGCACACCATACTCTTGCAATGCTCCTCCGAGTTCGTCGCTCAGAACGCGGCGCAAGGCCAGCTTGCCGCGTTGCAGGCGCATTGCCACCGTACTGCTTTGCAGGCCCAGCCGCTTTGCCACCTCGATTAAGGGCGACTCCTCAACATAGCGCGCCAGGAGAACTTCACGCGAAGTGGGTGGCAGCATCGCCAGCGCGCGATCCAGTAATTCTCCCAGCTCTTTGCGTTCTAGCTCGATCTCGACATCAAAATCAGCGGCCACTTGCTTTTCCAGCGGCATATCCTGGTCTGCCTGTAGCTGGGCAACGTGAGCCAGATCACGTCCCTGCTTACGTGCCCAGCGCAGGCAGACATTGCGCGCGATACCAGAAAGCCAGTGCGAAAATTGTTCCGCATCTCGCAGCCGCTCAATACTGCGCCAGGCTTCCAGCAGTACCTCCTGGGCCAGGTCCTCGGCGACATCCACGTTCCCGGTGAGCGTAGCACACAAGCCAACAATGCGTGTGCGCTCGCCTGCTAACACCCCTTCCAGATCCTGTATAATGAACTGGCTCATCAGCGATTCCTTTCCCTTAAGCATATTTCAGGTGTCTTTCTGGAAACATGTCGCTCACCGGCAGCAAAAATTCACGCACTTTCTGCTATGTTTGCCATAAACTCTCATTTTTCGATAAATGAGCTATGAAGGCAGCGCATTCATCAGATTCGTTTTTGTTTAACAGGCTCTATCTTCCGGTCAGAGGACCAGGGAGCTTTAGGCGCAAACACGATGTTCGCCAACGCAAGCAGGGGGATATCATACTGACTGCGCATACTGACAAAAGCACGCCAGCTTCCCTCTCGATCCGCCTTGAGCGGTACTCCGACGCTTCTCAACTGCTCGCATGCAGCATCATACTCGGCACGCGTTACATGTATCGAAGCATTTGAGGCAAGATCAGGAACAGGCTTAATACCAATGTCGGCGGCAATGTCCACCAGCGTATCACATCCGGCCTTGAAGCAGAGGTTCAACCAGGGATCATCCTGCCGGTCCACTGTAGAGGAAAAGAGCGAGCTTGCATCCAGGATCGCACCTGCTGTAGTAATCCAGGAGGTATCCTTGCGCGGTGAGCGATAGAATTGGACAGCAATATTCGAAATATGCGTCTCAGACATGTCTGAGAACCATTCCTCCCACACACGCCAGAAATGGTCTAGTTCCTCAATTAAGCCCAATCGGTACGACTGCTCAAGCACCTTGACGCCTGATGGTGGAGCGCCAAAGCGAAAGGCGACCCGCGTTACCTCCTCCTCTCGCTGCGAATAAATCGCATAGATGGTGGGCAGAAAGGTGATGAATAGGCCCACTATGCCCAGTCCGATGCCCCCTGCGATGATATAGAGAATGATCTGGGCCATTCCGTTCGGAGCTAAAAACCCTTCAGTGGTCAGGGCTGCACCACTCAAAGCCATAGCCGTACCCAGGGACGAAACACCGACCGCCCAGAACAAAGCAGTGAAGCCAAGAATCAGCAGTATGACCCAGGTGGCCGGCAGCAACATTGCAGAGATGGGTGCAAATAAACCCATAAGCGCATCGCTTATCGCCTCAGACTGTATCCGCACGGCTACCAACCGAAAAAGGCGGAAGGTATTCCGAAACACTACACGCGAGAGCCGCACTCTTTTACGCCCAGGAAGTATAGTCTGCTTGATGGCAGAAAAGAGTGTGCTCAGGATAATCATGAGGCCGAGCAAAAATACGATGATTTGCAATGCTAACATGCTTCTCTTACGAGCCTCCCGCGCGCTCATTCTCAAATCGCTCTCTTGATTATACACCAGAGCGTTTAGCATGAAGATACTACACAGGCTGATAGATGATATAGCCAGCAAAGACGAAACGCCGGAAACCATGCCCCAGGACATCAGCTTTGTGGAGAAGATCCGCCTTCTGAAATATATCATACGTGTATACATAAGCCGAACGGGGATCAGCATGGACGATGGTGTAATAGGGGGCATAGTAGTTATGACCCGGGATCAGGTTGCTGTCAGTGACTCCGCAGATGATTTTTTCCTGGCTGACAAAAGTGATGCGGTTGCACGTCCAGAAATCAGAGTACATGTGCGTGACACCCATCTGCTCAAGCCTGACGATAAGCCCATCCTGTTGCTGGTTAGCTTGCTGGGAGGAGGAAACATCGCTTGCTATGCTGCTGGTTCCTATGAGAAACAGCAAAACGATGAGCAGGAGGATGCCTCGATTAAGGATGGTCACTGACCGCGAACGCGCGAAACGTTGCTCCAACGTGTCTTTTGCCAGTGGCCTGCTGGCAGCGTTCCAGATTGGCCAGATGAGCGCAGGCATAACAATGAGTAAAGTAATCAGGTAGCGGGCATGACTATGCGGTAAACTCTGCGGCCCTGAGCTTACTGCGTAGCTAACCAGCGCTACAACTGCGCTGGCGAGTAAGCAGAGCCTGGCGAAGTGCAGGACAATTTCCTGTCTCCGCTCGGGAGAATCTGCTTGCATATGGGCGCGTAACTTCCAGAGCGCCCTTACCGTTAGCGAGACCGCCAGCGTCCAGAGGATAATATAACCCGTGCTCCAGCCTTTATGCAGAATCAGGCATTGAAGGGTGTGCGGGCTAATATCGCTGGCATAATCTACCGCTGAGGCCGGGCAGAAGGGATCCCCTGTAGCTGTGGGGAGGCTCATGTCCAGTGTCGCTTCTATCCCTCGTATGAGTTGTGGCAACGTGTGAGCTGAACTTGAACTCCTTCCGCCTCGAAAGAGACCAATAATCATGGACAATGAGTCCTGTCCGGATGCTGCCTGAAGATTGTAGGCAATCAGGGGAGACACACCGATAATAAGACCTAGTAACAGGCACAGTGGCGCGGGCGAACGCAGGTCACGCCAGCAAAAAAGCAGCAGCAGCAGACTGGCCATCAGTAGAATTGGCAATACAACCAGGTCTGACCATATAGCGAGTCCCACCACCAGTCCCCAGCCGGCATAGCCTGCCAAACGCAGCCGCCGCCTGTCGCGAGGTACGTCATGGCGATAGGTGAGTGCGAGCCAAGCAGCCAGTAGAAACGCTAGCGTACCAAAAAGAAGGGTCTGCGTGGAGCCGCCTGTGGCATACAGTTCGCGCAAAAACATGGCGCTTGAGCCCAGACCTAGCAGAACCAGCACATATATGGCCAGTCTTTTTGTGTAGAGCAGGTTTATCAACAGGTACATACTGGCAAAGAACAGGGCATCGAGGAGAATGATGCCGAGCCGCAAGGTAAAGACCGAAGGACCGAAGAGACGAAAGAACGCTGCACCAAGATAAGCCTCTACTGCGCCCAAATAGTTTCTAGTGTAAAATACAACGGGATGTTCCCCGTTATAAGCGATATGGCGGGCCATGAGGCCGATCGTATCTTCATCACTGTTGGTCGCCGGCCAGCCCAAAGCCGCCAATAGTAAGCGCAGACCAATGGCAAGCGCTATGATGAGCAGGGCAACCAGTCCATATTTACCTATGCCAGGGTGTTTCGACAATTTTGCTAGTGAGCCTTGCTTTAGACTATGAGCACACACGGTAGTTTTCCTCTTTTGATCTTTATTTGATTTCTTGCTATGATGTGGTTCTTTTTGCTGGCTATGGCCTCAAAAAACTATACCTTATCCCAACTTTTGTGTCAAAAAAGTATGGCTGCTGTACTATAGTTCCCCCTGGAATGAGACACCTCCAAAGTGAAAACCAGCGTGTTTACTATCGACAAGAAGCTTGAGTATGAGTGCAACTTTTATCTTTCAAGTGATATCGCTCAGCTTGGTTTCCCCTATATACTCCCTATTGTGGTTATATAATGTAGATTGACAAACAGCGGCGTTCAAAAGCCTTGAGACAAGCATGAGCAAGATCAGTCCTGCTGGCAAACTATTCGTCTCGAACATCGGCTTCGGAGTCTGCAGGACAGGTTGTACGTATCGATCCAGGTGGAAGTAACTGTGCTTAATCCAACTACAAGGCACGGAATTGACCCCAATTCGCCGGTAGCCAGCATCAGAAAACCTTGAAAATGGGCCAGAGAGCAGCACAGGCGGTCCTCGTCCTCTTGCTGGGCGCAGGCTGTTTTTTGTCGCTTTTACCCTGGGGACGGGCCCTTACACGCAGCGCCTTCCTGCTACCGGCGCTAATTAGTGCCGCTGAACCCGCACCGCTGGTGGTTGCTGGCGACCCCGTGCGCTTCAGGCGCATCACGATTTCCTCTACCAATGGCCCGGTCTTTCTGGACATCTACGAGCCGTCCACGCCACCGCCGCCGATCCCTGGCGGGCGCGGGGCCATCATCAACGTTGTAGGCGTTGGCGATAACCGCAATGTGCCGCAGCTCGTCAATCTGTTACGATCTTTTGCGCACGCGGGCATCGTCGTCGTCAACCTAAGCACGCCAACGCTCATCCAATACAAAGTCTCGGCACGGGACGGCGAGGCCGTGGTGCAAGCGTTTGAGCTACTGAAGCGCTGGCCTGGCGTGGATCCGCATCGCATCGGCATCATCGCTTTCAGTGCTGGCGTTACGCCGGCATGCGTTGGCGCAGCCGACCCGCGCATCCGCGACAGCGTAGCATTCCTCGCCGTCTTTGGCGGCTATTTTGATGCGACCAGCCTGCTAGGCACCATTGGCAGGCGCGCCCAGGTCATCGATGGTCATACGCAGCCCTGGCACCCTGATGCTACGCCTCTCTACGCGCTGGTCAGCACCGTGAGCAGCCTGCTCTTGCCTACCGATAATACGCTCCTGCGAAAGGCTTTCTCAGTTGATAAAATCGGTCCCCCGCTCACCGCGCAGCAACAGGCTCAGCTTTCACCGGACGCCACTGCGGTCTATCACCTATTGGAAGGCGATGAGCCCAGCAATGTAGATCGCAATCTCACTGCTCTCTCGCCCCAGATGAAAGAGCTGCTCATGCAGGTCTCACCGGCGTCGGTTATCGATCAGATTCGCGCTCCTATCCAATTGCTGCATGACCGCAACGATCCCTCCATACCGTTCACCCAATCTCAGAAATTTGCGGCGGCACTTGCTCGCATCCATCACCCATACGATTTTGCCGCATTCAGTATCTTCTCGCACGTACAGGTACAATCGGACCTCGGTCTAGGGCAATTGCTGAGTGAAGGCACTAAACTGTTTCAGGCTCTCTACAATATTCTACTGGTCGGCTCCTGAGCGCCGTAGCGGAGCAGAAAGCGAGCAACGATAATGCTGATCCTTTCACTCTTCTGGTTGTTGGTTGGCCTGCTCATCGGCACGCTGGCGAACGCGGCGAAGTTGCGTCCGGCGTGGGTTTGTGGTGGACCTGTGGGCATGCTCGTTCTCGGTGCACTGGTAGCCCTGCTCGGTGGGTGGCTAGGTACGTTGTTGCTCGGTACTCTCTTTGCCACTGCTACCGCCATCTGGATCACCGTGCTTGGTGTGGCACTCCTGCCCCGGCTGCTCAGCTGGTGCAACGTCTGGCTGCGCAGCAGAAGTTCTCCGAATCCATGAGATCGGGGCAAGGCCAAAAACTAAAACACTTATCTGGAAGAGATCTCCTTAGTTGATCCTCTCTCCAGTCAGGAGGGAAAGAGTAAACGGTTTTTGCCCAGCAGGTTCATCAATTTGCTCTTAACCAAGCTCATATGCATCTTTGATCCAACCAAGAAGCTCTTTGTCTACCTGATCAGGGGAAGTAAGCTTTAGCTCATTATGGTAGCGATATGGTATCCTCGCTGATCATGCCAGCAGGCTACTTTGGTAAGCTGTCTCCAGGAAAACTGCGACAGGCATGAATTTCATAGACAAAAACTCCTGCTTTTACACCTGGGTCCTCGTCCATGATCTTTTTTACTTCTTCGATATTCGCATTAAAAATTCCAACACCTGTTACATTACTTCCATCAGAGATCGGACAAACAATAGATAACACTCCGTCTGCGCGAAGTGCAAAATTTCTTCGTCCGTGTTCCCAAATGATTTTTTCGACCCCATCCTCATTCCTCTTTGGTCCAGCTTTCAAAATAACGATGCAATAATTCTTGGTAGTGGAGATCATCTGCCACATAAACTCATCGGTAATTGGTGTCATAGAGTTATCCTCCAAAAAATGCTTCATTTACGGTACAGACGCATTTATACCATTGCTCCCAACATTTGTAAAGAAAGTGCAGGGCTGTTCAGTGAATAACAAGTGAGATAGGGGAAACTTTTCTCCTAGTAAATGGACTCGCGCAGCACGCAGTTTTGGTGACTGACTCGATCGGTTGGTAGTCGCGCAAGGAGCCAAATATTGGCGCTGGTATTAAAGGATCTTCGCCTCGTCAGTTTTTCTAGATGACTGACATCAAAATACTGCGAAATACTAAAACTATGGCTTTATCCTAGCGCGCGTGTTACACTCAAGGCTCTGATGTATATGAACTTAACAATAATCGATAGTCAGTTAGATTTTTTATTCACCCTTCGCGAGTTTTCTGGCATTTTTATAGTAGTATTGAGCTTCTTTTTCACGATTCAATCCGCGCAAAATATGCCCTTTATTGATATAGGCGCTTTCATACGTTGGTTCCAGCTTGATAGCCTGATCAATCGCAACCAACGCCTCTTCATAACGTTTGAGCGCCCCTAAAACAATGCCTTTACCGTTATACGCAAGCGTATCAACAGGCTCCAGTTTCAAAGCCTGTTCAAAAGCTTCCAGCGCCTCTTCAAGTCGGTTTAACATTAATAGCGAAGCACCTTTGTTATGATAGGCAGCAGAGAAGGTCGGAGCACGCTGAATGGCCTGATCATAAGCCTCAATTGCCTCCAGATGTTGACGCAGAGTCGCATGACTAAATGCCTTATCATAGCAGACTTTGGCGTTTTGCGGCTCGAGTTTGATGACCTGGGCAAACGCCTCTATTGCGTTTGCATGACGGTTGAGAGATTGGAGAGCTTTCCCTTTATTATAGTAGGCTGAGGAATCAAGAGAATCGAGGTGTAATGCCTGATTACAAACTGCGATAGCTTCTTTCATGCGCTTAAGCATACGTAGTGAGTATGCTTTGCCGCTAAACGCTTGTGGCAAAGTAGGATCCAGCTTTATAGCACGATCAAATTCTGCTAATGCCTCTGTATATCGTCCAAGTTGATTCAAAGTCCTGCCTTTATTAGAATAAACACCTGCCAGAGTAGGATCGATCTTAATAATCTGCTCTATAACTGCCAGCGCTTCCTCATTGTGCTCGAGCATGCCCAAAATAACAGCCTTGTAATTCAAGACCTCCAGATTCATAGGTTGAAGAAGCAAAATCTGTTCTATAACATCAATAGCCTTGGTTAATTGTCCTTTGGATACAAGTTGGTCTAATTCATCTAACCATTCCTCAGTTGTTTTTCGCGAAGAAGCCATATTGTTCTTCCTTTTTCAAACACATTGCTGCGAGAGCAAGAGCAATGGCTCCAAATACACACGATAGTGATAGTACAGGTATACTCCTACCTACATGCCCTCGCGCTAGTAACGAACTTATCATAACAGAGAAATGCCCCAGAAGCCATCCCTGCTCTAGGTTCTGGGTTGAGCATTAATGCACGCGAAAAGCCTCAAAAGTCTGAAGATGACCCTGTTGCAGCATAAAGACTTCCTCAGGGAAACCTTTCTTTCTGCTTGGCCAGGCCGGGGCCTGGTAGCCAGTGGTGAGTATGCTCGTGGCTGCTCGGTCCTTGCTTTTCATTTGCAGTTTATTCTTTCGTGATTTGTTCTAGCTGGAATCATGGACGCTGCTTGCGCACGAGATAGCGGCGACCAATCAGCTGGATTCCTCCCGTCTCTCCCATGCGTTGTTCCAGCTCGACCATTTGTGTTGCAAGAGTGTATCCTTGCTCGGTTTCCGGTAAGACTGGCAAGAAATACCGATACAGATAGACTGTATTCGATACAACCATCTGCCCAAAGACCCGCCTCAACTCTGGCGCGAAGAATACCAACTGTGACTGTATTTGATTACTGCTCGTTTGAACTTAGAGATCGGATATGGCACCTTCAGAATGAAGTTTGATATAGAGGCAAATTATTTATGTACTTTCGTCTTTCTACCTCTTTTAAGGCGTGACCTGGTACTGTTACGCTCTCCATCAGGAAGGCATACCGATTGGTCATTTCTTAATAGTTCTGGTACAAAGAGAGTTAGAGAATGCTTAAGGAAGACTCAGTTGCGGGCTATAGCGTGCTCAGGCGTCGGCTTGGAGCATTTCTTCTTGGCCTGTTGCTTAGCGGCGTCCTTTTTTTGTTTGTTCAGATCTTTTCATCTTTTTTCTCGCAAACCTGGAGCCTTTGGGGAGCAGTTCCAGATTATCCTACCGCCCGGCACTTCTCGTATCGCAGCTACTATTCTATTGTCCCCTATGTGGCTCTCTTGCTGATCCCTTTCTGCCTTGGCTGTGGCGCTGCGTTGATCTGGGGGAAAAGAAGCTCTCATCTCGTTCGGTCGTCTCTGGGAGCCGGGCTACTTGTATGGTCTGGAGCAAGTTGCTCTCCATTTTTTTTCGCTCTCTGGTCTGTTGCTCAGACAGATACGTATTGCGCAACGCACTATTGTCATGGAGGAGCGGGGATAGGCTTTTATCTGATTATCGCCATACTGCTTATCGGGCTTCTTTTTGTGATTTTAGGGGTCGTGATCACTGGCCAGATCATGAAATATAGCCTGAAAAGCAGAGAGAGGCGTGCAGAGAGAGGGATCGTAGAAAGAAGGGCCTCTAAACCCGCGATTGCTCTTCGTCTGCTTATCGCCTTCTTTCTTGGCTTGCTTTTCTATTATATTGCCGCGATAGCTACCTCTCTTTCTGTATACTACAATACCACTGATATATTCTATTTTTTCCCATTATGTATTGGAATTGCCGCTGCTTTCTCGGTGGGCAGAAGGAGTAACAACAGTATTTTGCTGGCTTTAGGAACGGGCCTGGCTACCTGGTTAGGTATCAGTTGCTTTTATGTCTATCATGCGTATCTCGAAGGTCTGACTAGCCAGACCTCTTGTGCGCTGCATTCTTGTTACCCTCCAATAGTGGCTGGGAGTAGTGTTGCGATTGCGACTATGGATCTCACTACCGGAGTTCCCTTTGTTCTCTTAGGAGCCTGGATAGTTGCTCTATTCATGAGGGGTAGTCTGATGGTGACATCATCGTGAAAGCGGATTTACATTCCAAAACGCCATTTAAGCCTCAAGGAACGTACCCTTGAGGCTTCCACCCTTCCACTTATCTTCCACAGTTTTTCAAGATAGACCCCGCCACCCTTCACTTAGCAAACATATAAACTGATTGTTAAAGTGAGTTTCCCCCACGTTTCGCCATATTGCATTAGGTAAGCTTCCCTTGCCACGTTACACCTCTAACCCTACTATAATAATATGCAATCTAGCAAAACTCATCCATGTAGCCAGTTCCCGCGTCCCTACCATCCACCCACGCTACACGGTTTACTCCAGTTTGACTTTCCCTGTCTCCCTCTCCACATTTCACCTCTTGGCATCCTGCCTTCTTTTGTTCCAGGAGATACTATACCATTTCCTTATGACGAACACATGAATGTGGCTGCAATATATATGAAGAATTGTTCATCAAAGTAACTCAACAATGGCCATTGCCTCATTACAGTGTATTCATCTTCTGCCAATCGTGCGCAAATTTTTCGATTGCTTCATCCGTTTGGGGATCGCTAACCATGTCTAACAAAACTTGCGGCCCGGCAGTTATATCATGCTCACCAGGCCTTTAACCAGGCTGTCTATATCCATGATCTGACCGCGCTCGCGTGCCGCCAATAAAATCGTTGGATTTGTGGTTACTCCGGCTAGAGGTACCGTTTGGGCCACTTTCATGATATCATCAAAGAAAGCACAATCAACATAAAGGGCCATATATGTCACTCCAATCTCGTCTTTTAACAGATACTGTTCGACTTGCCGAGCATGATCACGTCTTGTTTCTGAATTCCGCGGCGGATCCATTTGTATCCAGCGCGGCACAGCAACTGCATACAGGCACCATCACGCTTGCTGAAGACAACATCGCCTCACTGCATACAGCAATGTACGAGCTAGCACATAGCTCTTCAGGTGCTGTCAGTCATCAACATGTCGCCTTTCATGAGTATACCTCACATGAGCCAGCGGGAACCAAAGATATAGCTATCATGAACATCCTCTACCAGCCTGGCAGCACCTGGATCCACTACGCTCTGCGCTTAGCTGCCTATGCGCTAAAACCTGGCGGCAGGCTCTATGTCCTGGGCGCTAAAGATCGCGGCATCCTCTCTGTCGCCAAACGCATGCAAGAGACTTTTGGCAACGTCGCGACGCTCGCCATCAGCAAGGGTCAGCGCGTGGTATGCTCGCGCCAGTCTGAAGTAACACATCTCGGAACTACTAATTCCAGTATAGACGACCCCCTGGCCTCACTTCTGCCTCTTGTCTTTGCCGACAGCAAATTGGACGAGGGTACGCGCCTGTTGATCGACGCGCTGCAGGTGCGTCCCGGCGATACAGCCTTAGATATTGGCTGTGGAGCAGGTTTTATTGGTTTACATATCGCCCGCCAGGCTACCCAGGGCCATGTTACTATGGTCGATGCCAGTCTCGCGACTGTAGCAGTCGCGCAGCGCCGCGTCGCAGCAAGCGACCTGACAAACATTACAGTACTTCCCAGTGATGGCGCGCAAGCTGTTTTACAAGAACGCTTTGACCTCGTTGTCACCAATCCCCCCTTTCACCAGGGAGGTATCCAGACGACTGCTATTGCTGAACGCTTCATCCGCGAAGCAGCCCAGGTTTTGCGACCACATGGCCGTTTCTACCTGGTGGCCAATCGCTTTCTGAAATATGAGCCCACCCTGCGAGCACACTTTAAAGAGCTTCACGAAGTCGGAGGCAATACACGCTATAAAGTGCTGCAGGCCGTATCCCCTCATTGACAACCTCTCGCTTGCGCTTTATTCTTGTATTGGTAACCTTTTTTCACCCACCTAGGTAAGGAGCGCTACATGTCCTCGCCGTCAGCTGAGCCAGCCAGGCAATCGCGTCACACGTTTTCCTGGCTTCTCCTCATCACGGCGAACGTGCTGTGGGCTGCCAGCTATGTGGCTGCCAAATTTGCCCTGCTCGATACTTCCGTCAACATTATGCTCGCCCTCAGAATGGGTATCTCGGCGCTTGTACTGCTGCCATTTCTTTTTGCCAGGCGTAAGCAATTGCAGTTGAACCGCCAGAGCCTGGCGCAACTGCTCATCCTGGCCCTGATTGGCTTTGTCATCAATAAACTCCTGGAATATGGTGGACTCGCCTTAACCACGGCCTCAGATGTTGCGTTGCTCATTACCAGCGAATCTATTTTCACCGCCGCGCTCTCCTGGCTTATCCTGCGTGAGCGCTTCAAACCCCTGACAGGTTTGGCCTTGTTGTTAGGCTTTTTCGGTGTCTATCTCATCGTCGAGCGCAGTCTACTACCCAACATTCCCACAGGTGGAGGCATATGGCGTATTGCCGGAGATCTATTGGTTGTCCTGGCCCTGCTTGTTGAGGCCTTTTATACTGTGCGCGGCAAATCGCTGCTCGTCAAATATTCTCCCCTGTTAATTACAGCGGCATCTATCGTCGTCAGCATGATTTTTTGGACTCCTGTCGCGGCCTGGGAAATCATCTATACCGGCTGGCATCCCATTGGCCTCGTCGCCTGGCTCAGCATTGCCTGGCTGGCTCTGTTGTCTACCGTGGTAGCCTACCTTGCCTGGTTCCAGGGACTCGCTCATATCGACGGCTCATCCGCTGCATCAACCCTGTTTATTCAACCATTGCTAGGGACATTTTTGGCGATTGTGCTCCTGCATGATCAGCTCACTCTCATGACTATTGTAGGTGGTATTCTGATCATTGTCAGCGTTTATTTAATTTCCAGATTTTAAGATGCCTTCTATAAAAAGCGCACAAAAGCAAAAAGAAAGGAACACTCATGGTCGAGTCACGTAGCGGCGATCCTGGAGGGCTGCAAAGCTCGTTTATCGATGCCGATGGTCTACGTCTGCATTATATTGAATGGAACACCGAAATAAATTCCAATGCAGCCGCAATTCAAGATGGCGATGATAAGTTACCCACTGGCGATGAGATTCCAATCGTGATGTTACATGGATTGGGCACGACTGCCGACGCCTGGCAGTTAGTAGCTCCCCACCTCTACAATCACCACCAGGTTTTCGCTTTCGACCAACGCGGACACGGCCAGAGCGATGCCCCCGATGCTGACTATGACCTTACTACCATCGCGGAAGACGCTGTTCATGCCATGGCGGCCCTGGGCCTGGGCCAGGTCGCGCTGGTCGGGCACGGCTGGGGAGCGCGTGTGGCCCTGGTGCTAGCGGCTCGCCATCCTGCGCTTGTCAGCCATCTTATCCTTGTCGATTGCCCACATGTCGAGCCGAGGCATTGGCCGGGCATGACGCGTGAGCGTTTTTTGCGCGAGGCTCCTCCCCAGGAGATCTATCGCTCGCGCGCAGCTTTTCTCAGCGCGCTGCAGCAAGAAATGGGCGCCTTCTGGTCACCTGAAGTTGAGGCTATTCTCCTCGCCTCTGTCATCGAACTCCCTGATGGAAGCATAGAGGAGCGCCTCAAACCTGCACACCAACGACAAATACGCCAATCACTCTGGGAAGATCGCGCCTTATCATATTACGGCAAAATCGCCTGCCCGGTGCTCCTTATTCCCGCGGCCGCTCGTCCTCAGCCCGGCAGTCATCCCCCCGAAAAGCTAGAACATGCCAATGAATTTGCTGCCGCCAAAGGCTTCATGGCTGCTCAGGTCGCCCGCCTTATCCGCCAGTGTACGGTCTTATGGATGCCAGACACCGCTCACGACATTCAACTTCACCGTCCACAACGTCTCGCAGCCGCCATTCTCGAATTCATCAAGGAGTGATCGTTGAGTACACTACTCTATCTGAACGGAAATATCTACACCATGGACGCGGCGCAGCCGCGCGCACAGGCAATGGCTATTGATAGCGCCAGTGGCCATATCCTGGCAGTTGGCCCGAACGACGAGGTCCGGCGCACCAGCGGCCGGCATAGCGAGCTGATAGACCTGCGTGGCAAAACGGTCTTGCCCGGCTTTATCGATGCCCACATCCACCTGCTGAGTACCGCTTTTCGCGCCCACTACATCGACGCCGCGTCCTGCCGCAGCGAGGAAGAAGTAGCAGAACTGGTACGCGCTCGCGCCGCACAAACACCGGCAGGACACTGGATTCAGGGTGGTCAATGGGACAAAAATCTATGGCCCGGCGGCAACTTTCCTACTAAGGCCTCACTTGACGCCGTCGCTCCACATCACCCGGTCGCTCTCTGGAGCAAAGACGGGCACCTGTTATGGGTGAATTCTCAGGCCCTCCAGCGCGCCAATATCACGGCCGCGACACCAGAACCCACTAAGGGTGCTATTTTGCGCGACGGCGCAGGCGAACCTATAGGTATTTTGCAAGAGCACGAAGCGACCAACCTCGTCTACAAGGTCATCGACACATCGTCTGATCCTACCCTTGCCCGTACGCTGCTACAGCGCAGCATCAAAGAGCTACAGAAAAGCGGCATCACCACTATTCATGACATTGAAGATATGGATGCCCTTCAGCTCTTCCAACAACTGCGCGACGAGGGCGAACTGGGCGTGCGCGTACAGATGATTCTGCCGCGCCAGAAGCTGCCCCAGCTGCGCTCGCAGGGCCTGCAAAACATCTTCGTTGATGATATGTTGCGCCTGGGCGGCATCAAAATCTTCGCAGACGGCACGCTTGGTTCGCAAACCGCCGCTATGCTGAAAAGCTTTGAAGGCAACCCCCATAATCGTGGTATTCTCACTCTCTCAGAACAGGAAATGAACGAGACGGTCAGTACCGCTGCCGAAATGGGTATCAGTATCGCTATCCATGCCATCGGCGACCGTGCGGCTCATGTCGCTCTCAACTCGATCGAGCGAGCCCAGCAGCACCTGGTCGACCATGGAGGCGCGTCACGCGATCTCTCCCGCCTGCGCTATCGTCTCGAACATGTCCAGTTAATTACGCCTGCGGACCTGGAGCGCATGCATCGCCTGGGCGTAGTAGCCTCCGTCCAGCCCTACCACGCGGTCGCCGATCGCGACATCGCCGAACGCTACTGGGGCAAACGCCACCGCCATGCCTACGCCTACCGCACCATGCAGCGCCAGGGCATTCCTCTCGCCCTCGGCTCCGATGCCCCCGTAGAGATATTCGATCCCCTGCGCATCCTCTATGCCGCCACCGTACGCCGCGCCGATACCACGCCCCAACGTCCCCCCTGGCTGCCTGACCAGGCCCTCCCCGTTACCGAAGCCCTCTGGGCCTACACCCTCGGCGCCGCCTACGCCGGTGCCGAAGAAAACACCAGGGGCTCCTTAACCGTCGGCAAACTAGGTGACGCCGTCGTCCTACGCGAAAATATCCTTGATGTCCCCCCGGAAAAAATGACCGAAAACGGCGTACAAGCCACCATCCTGGGCGGCAACATCGTCTACGGAGAGCTGTAGGTGTCGTAGAGCGGGGAGATTCAGGTAGAGGGCCAGGCAGAACCGGAGACAGAAGGAGGCTGAGGTCTGCTTACACCTTTTGCACGCCAAAGGTGTGAGAGGACCTCAGCCTCCTTCTCCCAACATCCTCATCCTATCATATCAGTTTTATCAATTGCTCACATGAAGATGCGCAGATGCGGCAGGCATTGGCGCAATCAGTATCGCCCATGGAGTCACATTCGCCTGCACAGTGAGTAGCCACCTGCAAAGCCGCCTGGCAAGTATAGCCGAACAGCGGCGAATCATGTTGCATAAAATGAGCAGATGTCAGACACATTTCAGCGCAGTCCAGCAGCAAGTAGATATACTCTTTCTTAGCATGCTTGCCACCTTTCTGTTTATCTGCTTCTGCCGTCTGCATGCAAACTGCATGACAATTTAAGCAATCTTGAATGCACTGCTGCATCTCTACCTGACTCAGTGACATATCTTTTACCTCTTCTTTTCACTAACTGAAACCATACTACTAGCTAGTATACGCCTGCTAGGAGAGTGTCTTTGCTCCCGGTAAAGTATCCCCTGTCTCTATGGCTGAACCAATCTTATCTGATGTGGTCTGGGACGGGTATGTCTGACCATCAAGCAGGTGTTGCAGGGGCAGAAACAGTGGTTGGGGCAGTGCACCCCACGTAAACCAACCTACCTCGGACTCCTCTTCGGGAGCCATTACCCTGGGCTCACCAGAAACGTATTTGGCTTCGAACCAGAGAGTAATGTAGTGCTTATGTTCCACTTCAAAAACATCATTGGTAAATACACGAAACTTGACGTCACTAATGCTCACACCCGTCTCTTCTTGCGTCTCACGTATAGCCACCTGTTCGGGTGTCTCGCCATAATCAATATGGCCGCTAGGTGGTCCCCATGTACCTGCACCATGCGTGTGCTGGCGCTTTTCCAGTAGGATACGGTCACCCTTTCTCACGAGGACCGACACTCCTACATTTGCTGACTGCTTATGTTGTTTTTGCATAAGAATTTCTCCCTTTATCAGTTACGTTATACCACTATGCCTGTCTAGCAAGCCTAAATTCGCTCAACAGAATATATACGTTTCAGACAAAGGAGAGGACGCACGAGAGATGAAGAAGCAGAAGGAGCGGCTGCAGCCGCTCCTTCTGCTTCT
>JACZCU010171152.1_pt1 | contig 17976 bp, 14 predicted proteins | sample 8641851 | NCBI WGS metagenome assembly JACZCU01 (sample SAMN15324605, study PRJNA640507) | soil metagenome | isolation source: monocropping sugarcane control | place: China: Luxin town, Laibin City, Guangxi Province | collected 2019-07-25 | depth 10cm m | reverse complement strand
TTTCTGCCTGCGGCGGCTGAGAGGGGAGGAAAGGGGCGAGGACACCTCGCGCTACGGCAGGGACACTGCGCTCCCTGCACCCTCGCATCTTTCTTAGAATTGGAAAGCCCTGGTAGATTCAGGCTGAGGGGAGTAGTCCTCTTATGCCTAAGTCTTTGCGTATGAACGGTAATATGCTATAATGTTGCCGCTGCCTCAATTTGGTCTGACCGCAAGCGCGACGCGACCCTATAGCCGTCCAAATAATTGCAGATAGAGGGATTGAAATGGCAACTGGCAAGCTACTTGCAACCCAGGGGTACGTGGTGGGAATAGAAATTAGTGGAAGTGGATCCCGCCAATCGGTAGCACTGGCAGACTTGCAAGGGAACATATTATACCGGGTACGGCGTCCTCTTGAGTATGTACCTGATACCGAGACTGTTCTACGTTTACTTGAGGAGATGCTCGCTGATGTTATGGCTTCTGAGCGCTTGCAAGAAGGGCGTATTTTGCGTATAGGAGTCGCGGTTGGTGGACTTGTAGATGCCGCGCAAGGCGCTGTGCGCACCTTGCATCACGCCCATGGGTGGGATGATTTTCACTTGCAAGACTACCTCGAAAAGAAGTTAGATATACCTTGTATCATTGATAATAATGCGAATGCAGCGGCCTTGGCGGAATTACAGAGCGGAGCGGGAGTGGGTGAACGCAATATCCTGTTTGTGGGGTTAGGGCGCGGGATTGGCGGAGGATTGATCGTCAACGGTCAGATCTATCACGGAGCAACGTGTCTGGCAGGTGAGATTGGGCATATGCAGGTCATGGAACATGGGCCAAAGTGTTCCTGTGGTGGCTATGGGCACCTGGAAGCGATCGCGTCGGCGCGAGCAATTGTACAGAGCATGATAGGTCTCTCAGCAGAATATCCGGAGACCGAGGCGGCCATCCGGCGCGTGACAGGAGGCCGGGCCGAGCGTATTACCGCGGAGCAGGTCTTTCAACTCGCGGCAGAGAAAGATAGCGTTGCCCTGGGTATCATTGCCGACGTATGCAGGTATCTGGGCTTAGCCCTGGCGAACATTGTGCATATAATAAATCCTGGTATGATCATTCTGGGAGGACAGGTAGCCCAGGCAGGAGATCTATTGATTGTACCGCTGCAAGCACAAATACACGACTTATGCCTACCAGCCTTAGGCCAGTCGCCGATGGTTGTGCAAGGGAAATACGGTTCAGAGGCAAATATCGTAGGGGCAGTTACCCTGGCTCTACAAGATGTTTAGGTTATTAAGTTAAGAGGCAAATTGTGGAAACAGGCCTGGTTATTGGCGGGCATTACCTGCTCCAACGTCTGATTAAACAGGGACGATTTTGTACGGTTTACTGGGGAATCGATCAGCTATTCCAGCGCAATGTAGCAGTGAAATCCGTGCCCGCCGCCCAGATACCTGAATATAGAGCCGCTGTACGCCTGACAGCCCAATTTTCCTATCCCAACATTGTCGGCCTCTATGATCTCGTTGCCAAACCTGACCGCCTTTACCTGATACAAGAATATGTTGAGGGGGATGATTTTGCTGCGCTCATGCAGATGCAGCCCCAGGCTCATGAAGTGGCAGATATCGGACGACAGATTTGCCTGGGATTATTGTACGCGAGTAGTTCTTCACGTCAAATATGCCATGGGGATTTGACGCCAAATGCGATTATACGCGACCAGCGTGGGCTTGTACGCATTAACAATTTTGGCTTACCTAGCGATACAGTTTACTTCACAGCCTGGAACAAGCTAGGAGGTGAAGGAGTGGCTCTTGCTGATAGAGACTTGCCCTGGGGAGTAATGAGCGAGGGACGCCGGGCCGACGATACCCGCGCAGTTGGTTTGCTGCTCTACCAGTTGCTCACGAGCCGCGCTCCCGGCACTACAAGCGTAGAACCGCCTGCTGACGGTCGCCTACGTTTTCCACGCAATATTCCAGCGGAACTATGCGAGCTGATTGCGCGCGCAATCATACGTCAACATCCACATCACATCAACAAAGTGGACGTGCTGTACAATGAATTGAAGACATTGACAGAGAACCTGGAGCCTGCGGCACCGGTACTGGTAAGTAACTCGGCGGACGCCCAGCCTCAGCAAGCAGATGTATCGAATGCAGGGTCATTTTCCCAACGAGTATCAGGTAAGCTGGGGAACGCACTGCCCGGCGGGCAGCCTGGAGCCGGTCTCTCTGCCTACAGAAATGAGAACAGTGGTAAGTTAGCCGCGGTGGAGGCGGAACCTGTAAATACTGCCATGACCATTGCTGATAGCCTAGCTCCCATCAAACCCGTAACAGCCCGCCAGGCAGTGTATCCACCACATACAGATGCAACTCCCCCCTTGCAAGGCGGCGTTCTCCCACATACAGATGCCCAACAGCGTTCACCTTTGCTCTGGCTGCTTGTGCTGGGCTTGATTATATTTGGCGTGTGCTTCGCCATCGGCTTCTTCGCGGGCACTACCTTCTTCCCGCACTAGGACCAGCGCCCGGCATCCCGCTGCCGGTACGTCGCCATTACTCCTGCGTAGGCGGTTTCGAGATCAATATCGAGCGAGTTAGCCAGTGAGGCGAGGATAAAGAGAATATCTCCCAGCTCGGATGCAATGCTACCCGGTTTCTCGCTGGCTTTTTTGGGCTTCTCACCGTACTGATGATTGATCTCGCGGGCTAGCTCGCCGACCTCTTCGGTCAGTCGCGCCAGGCTGGAGAGAGGAGCCCAGTAGTCGCTGTGCCACTGCACTTTGATCAGGTCATCTATCTCTTGCTGTACGTCATGCAAAGTTCTCTGGCTATCCATACTGTCTCCCATTTTTTATATGCCTGCGAGCGGCTCTGTCATACCATCTAGCAGGTACGCATAGGCCATATGCTCACTGTTCCAGGCAAAACCAACATTGCCCAGGCGATCAACGACGATTAAGCCACCAAGGCCCTGAGCTTTGGCAGACAGCAGGGCAATAGCGGACTGGGCTGCATCGCGTGCGCTCATACCGTCAGCGACGAAATCTGCCGCACGCTTGGCGATGAGCAGGCGAATAAAGTCCTCGCCATGGCCGGTACAGGAGACTGCCGCATTATCGTCGGCGTAGAAACCGCAGCCAACTAGCGGTGAATCGCCCACACGGCCAGGATATTGATTGAAGGTTCCCCCGGTTGAGGTGGCGGCGGCAAGGATGCCAGAGGCGTCGATGGCCACGGCTCCCACGGTACCGTGTTTATCTTCACGCGCGGGAGTCGAGCTAACCTGACGGCGATGATAGGTGGGCTCCTGCCGGGTTGCTCTGGCCTGCTCTATGCTCTCCCGCCAGCGCTTGTATTGACGCTCGGTCAAGAGGTCGTCAAACTTACACAAAGGGATATCCTGTTCCTGGGCAAACTCCTGCGCTCCCTTACCAACGAGCAGGACATGCGGGCTCTCCATGACTTTGCGCGCAAGTGAAATAGGATTTTTAATGCGCTCGACTCCGGCCACCGCGCCGACACGTAGAGTCTGGCCCTCCATCATACCGGCATCTAATTCGATGTTGCCGTTAGAGGTGAGCACGGCGCCCGTCCCCGCATTGAAGTTAGGATTATCTTCAAGGGCACGTACAGCAGCTTCAACGGCATCGAGGGCGGAACCCCCTGTTTGTAGGATACGCCATCCCACCAATGCAGCCTCTTGACAGCCCGCCTGAGCAGTAGAGGCGCGTTCAGCAGGAATATTTCCCGCTCCTCCGTGAACAAGAATAGCAATAGACATTTGGACGATCTCCTATATATTAGATGATGTGAAAGCATTGTATCACGAGAATAAAAAACATCACATGCTGTGTGGTGTTTTTTATTCTCGTGATTAGGAAGCAATTTCTACAGCTTGCCGACAAAATCGTTGATGGCACGTGCTACGTTATTGGGTGCATCGAACAGGATTAGATGGCCGGCAGAGGGAATAATGGTCAGGTATGATTCTGCAATATCGCGTTGAAGGCGCTCTGCATATTTCAAGGGCATCTGTTGATCGTTCTCACCCCAGATAATCAGGGTCGGCTTCTCCAGGCTCTTTAGATCAGAGGAAACAGAGTTGACATAGCTGGGAATGAGCAGGCGCACATGCTGGAAGAGTACTTCTTTACCCAGCTCACTATTCCACTGTTCAAGATAATCGCTCATAGAGTCGCTAAAGCGCTTTGGGTCAATTGAACCCTGGGGAAGCGTCTGTTTGAGATCTTTGATCATATCCTCAACAGATATTTCTTTGGGGGCATCATAATCCTGGCGTTTCTTCATGCCCGTCAAAGGCCAGTTCTCGGCAAAGCTGCGGTCGTAACAGTTGGTATCGATGAGCACAAGGGCAGCCAGGAGTTCGCGACTCAGACGCGTGGCCAGGACCTGGGCAACGCTGCCTCCAATACCATGACCAACCAGGACGATGTTGGTGAGGCCGAGTTGATTGAAGAGCATAGACAGGTTATCGGCCTGGCCCCAATTCGAGGTATCTGCCGGCCAGGGATGATCGGATAGTCCATAGCCCAGCATATCGATAGCATACACGGCACGATTGGTGCTGGCAAGCAGGGGCATCACTTCAGCCCAGGCAAAGGCATCGCCCGCGATATCATGGAGGAGCACAATCGCGCCGTCTGTGCCGTATTCGGCTCCTTGAACAATGTAACTCAGGTTATAGCGAATGACATGAGCCTTATGTCGCTCCGGACGGCTGGCAACATCTGATGTACGTTGATTTACCATACTTTTCTTTTTGTTCCTTCTGGTTTAATCCTACCTTACGCCCTGACATGCAGGGAAGGCACGTTATAGAAAGCGCTGAAACCAGCGTAGCGGGCAGTCTCTTCGCCAAGTTCGTCCTCGATGACCAGCAGGCGGTTGTACTTTGCGACGCGCTCACTGCGGGCTGGAGCACCTGTCTTGATCTGCCCGGCATTGGTTGCGACTACGAGGTCAGCGATAGTAGTATCCTCGGTCTCACCTGAGCGGTGGGAAACGACGGCCGTAAAGTTAGCACGCTTGGCCATCTCAATGGCTTCAAGCGTCTCGGTGAGAGTGCCGATTTGATTGAGCTTAATCAGAATCGAGTTGGCGGAATGCTCCTGGATACCGCGCTTGAGACGCGCTGTATTGGTTACAAAGAGGTCATCACCGACCAACTGAATGCGGTTGCCCAGGCGTTGGCGCAGCAACTTCCACCCATCCCAGTCGTCTTCGCTGAGGCCGTCTTCGATTGTGATAATGGGATATTCGGAGATCCATCGTTCGTAGAGATCAACCATTTCACCAGAGGTAAGCGTACGCCCTTCACGCGCCAGGACGTACTTGCCTTGCTCATAGAATTCGGAGGCGGCAGGGTCCATACCCAGGAAAATATCCATGCCAGGTTGATAGCCTGCTGTTTCGATGGCCGCTACGATTACTTCCAGGGCTTCACGGTTGGAGCCGAGGGAAGGAGCGAAGCCGCCTTCATCGCCGACATTGGTATTGAGCTTTTTGCCGTGGAGGACCTTTTTCAGCCCCTGGTAGACCTCGGTGCCCATGCGCAGGGCGTCGCGGAAGGTGGGGGCACCAACGGGAAGGATCATATACTCCTGCATGTCGGTGGAGTTGTCGGCGTGTTTACCGCCATTCAAAATATTCATCATGGGAACAGGCAATGTACGTGCGGAAACACCACCTAGATAGCGATAGAGGGGCTGCTGCTGGGCATTAGCTGCTGCTTTAGCCACAGCAAGGGAGACGCCAAGAATAGCGTTAGCGCCCAGTTTGGCCTTATTAGGGGTACCATCCAGTTCAATCATGACCTCATCGAGCATGATCTGGTCAGTAGCATCAAGCCCAACGATGGCCTCGCTGATGCTATCATTGACGTTGCGAACAGCATTGAGGACGCCTTTACCACCATAGCGACTCTTGTCGCCATCGCGCAGTTCAACAGCTTCATGCGCCCCTGTGGATGCGCCAGATGGCACAGCTGCGACACCGCGCTCGCCGCTCATCAAGATAACCTCGACTTCGATGGTGGGGTTGCCACGCGAATCGAGAATTTCGCGTGCGATGACATCTTCAATTGTAGTCAGCCCATTTATACTCGTTGGCATAAAAAAATACCTCCATTGGAAATGCTTGCGCTGTAATTGTACATCGTAAGAGCGGTTAGGAGCAAGTCAAGAAGAAGGTAGAAGGGGTGTCGAGAGGATGTTAAGATATATCGCAACGTGTCTCAAAATGAGACATGTTGTTTTGGATATGATGGAGCCCATATATTTCCTCGCACCTTCTTATTGAGAAGTTAATAGGATCAACGATTTTTCTTTGAGGTTTTTCTGCGACGGCGGGATGAGGCTGTTTTTTTGTGAGCGCGTCTTCCGGTTGATGATGTATGGGGCGGTTGAGCCTGTTGAACAGGCATATTGTTGCGGACACTATTATTAGCATGGGCGAGGATGCCAGCAAAATCTGGTACCGCCAGTAACGAACCGAGACCAGTGACAAAATACTGCTGCATCATGTTGAGAAGCAGGGAGGTCATACGATAGAGGGCAAGGCCAGCAGCAAGTTGCCAGGCAATAAAAATGGTGACCAGGACCATGATGAGTGGGAGAATGAATTGTATGATGTGCGTCATCTGCATCATCGCATCTTTGATATCGGCGGCTGTGTTCGGCTGCGACATACGCATCTGCACAAAGGTCACGAGTCCTGTCAGGAGGGGTAGAAGATGTGTGGGGTCAGGGAGCGCCAGGGAGATGTGCCAGGCGGGATTGAAAAAGGTAAACCAGTTGAGATTAATGTTAGGAACAGCGGTAAGCTGAGGCAAAAATGGATATATGATACTGTTTAGCTGAGCCAGGCTGGCATGATTGAGTACGATGTTAAGGGCAAAGAAGAGGCCAGCGAAGATAGGTAGCTGGACTAAGAGAGGCAAGTAGGGAGATGGCGAGGTGATGCCGTGCTGTTTATACAGGGCCCGATTGGCTTCGTGCTGCGCTCGCAGGTCTTGCGCATGCCGCCTGCGTATCTCTGCCAGTTCTGGTTGCAGGGCAAGCATTGCTTTTGCTGACTTAAGCTGTCGATAGGTCAGAGGGAGCAACATAAGGAAAATAACGACGGTTAAGACGATGATCGAGAGGGCAAAATCGCCGGTGAGGCGATAGAGCAACATGAGCAGATTAAAGATGGGATAGGTGAAGACAAAGTTGAAGAAATTGCTAAGCAGGCTCATAGTTCACTCCTGGTTTTCTGTTATTGTGAGAGGCAATGGTGCCTCTCACCGGAGAAATATACGTTCCAGAATGTTTTTGTGCGCCATTCATCCTACGAGTTAGCTAGCTTTTGTGTTGCAGGAGTAGGCATTTATCCGGAAATTGAGGGCTGCTGTTTCTCTGGCTCTGTTTTTGCTGCGCTGTTCACCCGAGGCGATTTCTTCTTGCCCTCAACCATCAACCCGGCAATCAGTGAACTTGCCAGGGCGAGGCCAGCACAAATGAGTGAGACCAGGCGAAACCCGCTCAAAAATGCAGCGTCTATAGAACCTTTGATCGCAGCGTGTGCCGCACTGCTGGTGGGTGGCAGCTGGATGCCTGCCAGCTTGGTACGCTGCGCCTCAATGCTTTGCAATAGCACTGGGGGGAGCTGAAGCTGTGCGAGATGACTATCAAGGCTGCTGCTGAAGGCCGCTAAGAATATGATGCCGAATATGGCGATAGAGAGCAAACCGGCTGAGCGCGAAACCGCATTATTAATGCCCGAGGCGATGCCTACATTGTGCGTTGGCACCGAGCCCATCACTGCAGTTGTCAGCGGCGAGACCGTAATCGCCATCCCCAGGCTCATCACGATCACTGCTGGAAAATACGTGAACCAGTAGCTGCCGCCGATACCAGGCACGGCAAAGAGGACAAAGCCACAGGCGGTAATGACCGGCCCGACCGTCAAGGGCAGCTTGGCGCCGTAGCGGTCCACCAGGCCACCAGCCCAGCGTGAGAGCAGGAACATGGTCAGAGCGAATGGGACGAGCGCGGAACCCGCGGCTGTGGGAGAGTAGCCCTGTACTTGAATGAGATTGAAGGGGAGAAAGAAGGTCAGGCCGCTTAATGCCGCGTATAAGAAGAGGGTCAGGATATTCGTCCCGCTGAAGGTGCGTGAGCGGAAGAGACTCAGGGGAACCAAGGGTGCTTCGACACGCGTTTCTACGAAAACAAAGGCAACGAGGGCGGCGAGACCGATGGCCAGAGCGACCAGGACGAGGGGATTGCCCAGGCCGAACGAGCCGGCTTCGATCAGTCCAAACACGAGTCCGCCCAGCCCGATGACCGTCAGAATTGTTCCCCACCAGTCAAGCTTTCTGCTCATGGATTCGTCGCGACTCTCGGGCACACGCCAGAACAGAATGCCGAGGACGATCACCGCCAGAGGCACATTGATGAAAAAGACCCAGCGCCAGCTGGCATATTGCACCAGCCAACCGCCGATCACCGGGCCGATGACGGTGGTAATCGATGTAAAACCAGACCAGGTACCGATAGCCCGTCCACGTTGATTGTCGCTGAACGAAGCGCTGATGATAGCCAGGCTGCCGGGCACCAGAAGCGCACCACCTATGCCCTGGACGGCTCGTGCGAGGATCAGTTGAAGGATGTTTGGTGAGAAGCCGCACCAGATCGAGGCCAGGGTGAAGAGGGCAACGCCGATGGCAAAGATCAGTCGTCGTCCGAGATAATCGCCGAGGGCACCTCCTATAAGAATAAGGGCCGCAAGAAAAAGCGAGTATGCCTCTATAACCCATTGCGCGTCCGCGGTCGTCGCGTTCAGTTGTACCTGCAGCACTGGCAACGCGACATTCACGACCGTGCCATCGATAAAGGCCATGCTTGATCCCAGGATGGTCGCTATAAGTACCCAGAGCCCAATGTTTGGGGTGCAAGGCGGGCGGTCTGGTGCAGAACGTATGACACCCTCGTCACAGGGGGATTTCACATAGGTACTCATTCTCTCAGCTTCTCCTTGATCTCTGCTCGATGTATCTGGACTATACACAACAAGGGACCTTAACTGGGGGCGTCCTTTGCTGTGCTAAGCGTCGTAGACTGCCAGCCTTGTTGCGGCATATCGCTTCAGTGAGAGAGATAGTCTCCCTAAGTCAGTATATCGCCTTTTGCAAGGAATGTCACGACCCGAAAGTGGCCGGTGTCCTTGCGGACCAGATCTCCTTTCGTGCCCTATTCTGCACAGCAAGTGCAGATTGCCGAAAAACGGAAAGAAGCATGTGATAGGCCCGGGCAAACATATAGATCGGGTTTTGCCTGGGCCTATATCAATGTATATCGATTTATATGGTGGCAAGGGCAGCGGCCAGTTTGTCGGTGTGTTCGGGCAGGCCTACGGTTACGCGGAGAAAATCGCGCAGGTGGGACTGGCTGAAGTACCGCAGCAGGATGCCGTGTGACTCAACTACGGAGCGCACCTTTTGTGGCGTTACGTTTGGGCCTACGACGCGGGCCAGGATGTAGTTTCCCTGCGATGGTACAGGCTCCAGGTAAGGCTGGCTGGCAAGCACCTCAAAGAGGCGAGCACGCTCCTGGACAATTTTGTGTACATTGCCCATGATGTAAGGCAGATCCTGGAGAGTCGCGATGGCCGCGATATGACCGGCGACGTTGACTTCGAAGGGGCACTGGGCACGGCGCATATAGGTGGCGATCCACTCGGGGAAGAGACCATAACCAATGCGCAGACCGGCCAGACCGGCCCACTTGCTAAAGGTGCGCAGCACAACCAGGTTACGATAGCGGGGTACTAAATGGGCAAAGCCACGTGGCTGGTCGGAAAATTCAACATAGGCCTCGTCAACAACCACGATACGCCCAGTCTCAAGCAGGGTCAATAGATCGGCTTCAGAGATGGGGTTACCTGTAGGATTGTTGGGCGAGCAGAGGACAATCAGCTTGGTCTCAGGGGTGAGAGCGGCCAGCATACCTTCAACATCTAGCGCGTAGCCAGGCAGGCGAGGCACTTCCACCACCGAAGCCCCACACAGGGTCGTCTCTGTCAGGTATAGAGAAAAGGTGGGAGGGCAGCAGAGAATATTGTCGCCTACGCTAAGAAAGATTTGCCACAGCAGACTAATAATCTCCATGCTGCCATGTCCCAGCACAATAAAGCGCTCATCAAGCTGAGTATAGGCTGAGAGAGCTGCACGTAGAGCGGTGGCATTTGTATCAGGGTAGTTGTTGTACCAGGTATGGCTGCGCAAAGCATCTAATACGGCTGGTGATGGCCCATAGGGGCTTTCATTACTATTCAACTTAATTAGTCTATCAATGGGTATACCTGTACGCATATTAAATGCTTCCGGTGACTCACCGGGCACATACTCGGGCATGCAGTCCAGCTCTGGACGCACATGAACTATGCGTGGAGAATACGCTTGCATTAATTATCCCTATTTACTTATTTGTATCGGCGTCCACATAAATTTGTGTTGGCCGGCGAATGAGTGAGTTGCGTGGTGCGGGGTTACCAGGTCCATTCTGCAAAGGCCCACTGCTACCAGCAAATTTCATTCTTTGCGGTGGTTGAACTACTTGCTGGGCGGTAGGTGTCTCATTGGCACGCTCTGATGCAGGTTGCATCATCTCCAGACCACGACGCAGGGTAACCATATCACGCAGGAAACATGCTACTGCCGAGGCAGCTGAGCCTTTTTCTTTAGAATTGTCAAAGCGCCTGGCGGTCGCTTCTCCAGCGGATTGGGCAGCCTGAGCCATAGGATCGGATGTTTTTGCGGCATACACATCCTGGAATATATCCTCCCAGCCTGACCATCTACCGCGCAGAGGCTTCCAGCCAAGCTGGCTATCGCTGACGGTACGCCATTTCTCCTCGGTAAATTGTATCCAGTCATCCAGGAGACGCGTATAGGTCTCTAATTGCTGGCGCAACTGCTCCTCCTCCGCGGAAGAACGCTGAGGGAAGGACTGGGGCAAGCCGCCTGTTGTTTGCTGGCCGGTAAAATTATTGCCACCTGTTTGTTGGAAACTCATGGTAGGCTGCCCGTTAGCATCATACATGCCACCCATGTTGGGGAAGCCGCCAGGAGCTATACCGGGCAAGATGCCAGTACTAGCGAGGGCTCCGAAATTGGGAGCCGCCTGACCATTGGGCATTCCTAACATGGGTATTTCCGTACCCGCAGGCAACTCGCCAAGGACATGAATGCCACTAGCGGCCAGCATAGGGCTCATAATGGTACTGCCATCGGGCAACAGCATACTTTCGCCGTAACCTGATAAGCCACCGATGACAATCTCTTCGTGCCCAACCGCATCCAGGATACGCCAGGCCAGGCGGGGATGTTTGAGAGCCCACCAGACACGGCGAGAAATAAATGTACAGGCGAAAGTGAAATTCACTACCAGCCAGACCACACCACGCACAGCCAACCAGTTTACCAGGCCAATAAGGATGATCCAGTACCAGTAATCGTGTTGCCCTGCCTCTTCAATAAAAGTTAATACAACAGCCACGGTCAGGCTGGGATCACGCAATGGATTGATAAAATCCAGGATGCGCCCAAACCATTTGCGGTCCATCTTCGTTTTCAAATATGAACTCCTCTCGACCCCGCCGCTGGTCCGACAGGACATCTACTTTTCAGGTTCTCGATGGGAAATTTTAGCATGAGCACTGCGTATGTGCAAGTTTTGCCATTATTTAGGTAATAATGGGTTACTTTGATACAGGCTTTTGAATACTAAATTACCCAAAACGCCTGCTTGATACGGATTAGCAGACAAAGGTACTATTAGGAGTTATTGCTTTTAGAGATACTGTTTTTGAATTTCCAATAGTTTGGTGATGCCTTGTTCGGCCAGGGTGATCAGGCTGTCCATAGTGGGACGGCTGAAGACGCCGCCTTCGCCGGTACCCTGGACTTCGACGAAGTCATGGGTGCCTGTCATAACCACATTGAAATCTACCTCGGCCTGGGAGTCTTCGGCATAGCACAGGTCGAGCAGAAGAGATCCTCCTACGATGCCGACGCTGGTGGCGGCAACCGCTGTGCGCACTGGATGAATCGTTAGCAGGCCGCGCTTGAGCAGGCGGGAGCAGGCACGATGCAGGGCTACGTAGGCGCCGGTGATAGAGGCGGTGCGTGTGCCACCGTCGGCCTGGAGGACATCGCAGTCAACGGTGATGGTGCGAGGCCCAAGAGCCTGCATGTCTACCACGGCACGCAGGGAGCGGCCGATCAGGCGTTGAATCTCCTGGGTACGCCCACTGACACGGCCATCGCGCTCGCGCGAACTGCGCGTATGGGTTGCCCGGGGCAACATGTTGTACTCGGCAGTAACCCAGCCCTGACCTTTGCCCTCCAGGAAAAGGGGTACTTTCTCTTCCACACTGGCAGCACATAGCACACGCGTCTTGCCAGTTTCGATCAGCACAGAACCCTCGGCATAATCCAGGAAATCGACGGTCAGGTGTACCGGCCGAAGCTGGGTGGGGGTACGTCCATCAATACGTTGCATATAAACCTTTCAGAACCTTTTAGAACCTTTCAGCGTTGATTCTATTATCGCACACCAGAAAAGACAGCCAGTCGATATACACAGACAACACATAAGATAGCTGTAAGTTATCAATTGAGTCCACGGGTGGGCCTAAAAGCGTATTAAAATTAGAAAGCGCATGCATAACGTATCCGATTTTCGTTTGCAAGACCTTAAGAGCGTATTACAGTTTGATAGCGCATGCATAACGCATTTTATGTAACGAGATGGCACATCTGGCCGATATACTTAATGGGTAGGTAGTACTATAGGCAGGACGGCTACGAGCAACGTCTGAAAGCAATGTAGCCAACACATCATTATAGTTGTCAGGCCGGGCGAGTGGATTGGATTGAATATGATTATGCGTGCCAGGTCAGCAAATTGTGGCTATCTTACAGGTGCCAACTCGCCAATTTGTGATGTCTTACCAAACTTTTTTCTCACATTTTCATAGAAATATGTTATTATAATGTGTGGGGTTTTTTTGTGCATCGACATGCGCAATCTAACATGTTTTTGTATGTTCTTGTGTCAAGGCAGACTATGTTGACCCTTTTTGCAGGACTATGGAAATGAGAAATACTGGTAGTCTGTAAAGTTGAGAAGCAATTGCTGTTAAGCAGGCTATCTCACCACGAGAGCATTGCGCTTGTTAAGAAAGGACGAACCCGTGCCGACACAAATGACGTTACATAGATCTTTACCGCCACAACAAATACACGCTGAGCGTCTGATAATTGCTACGAATCGTGGCCCTGTTGAATATTACTTGAGCCAGGACAAGAAGTTGAAGCACCGCCGTGGCGCTGGCGGTATGGTAACCGCACTCATTGATGCTGGCAGCCACATGGAGGTGACGTGGGTTGCCATGGCCATGACCGAAGGTGATCGCATGGCCCTGAAGGAGGCCCAACAGAACAACGAGGGAGTGCTTGTTTCACCACTGCAAGGCCAGAAAATGAATCTGCGCTACGTTGCTATCCCCAAATCTGCCTATCGCAAGCACTACGAGGGTATCAGCAACCAGGTGCTCTGGTTTCTTCAGCACTACCTGTATAATCCTAATGAGGATTCGGCCGTGGCCCGGCGCATGCAGGACGCCTGGATCAATGGTTATTGTGTAGCAAATCAAGCTATTGCCGACGCGGTGATCGCGGAGGTTGAGCGTGAAGATAGCTCTGCTGTTGTCATGCTGCATGACTACCATCTCTACCTGGCCCCGGCGATGATACGCAAAGAGTTGCCCCATGTTGCTATGCAGCAGTTCATTCACATTCCCTGGCCCGATGTGCGCTGCTGGCACTTTTTACCGAGCAACATCACGCAGGCCATCTATACCGGGCTGATAGGCAATGACATCCTTGGCTTCCAGACTGAGCGCGACGCGCGTAACTTCCTGGAAGGTGCGCGTACCTTGATCGACGGGGCTGTGGTTGATTTTGAGGAGGGAGCCATCTGGTGGCAAGGTCGCCGCATCCAAGTGCACGCCTATCCAATTTCTATTTCAGTGACAGGCGAGCGACGCGTTGTGCAGAGCGTGGCAGGCATACGAGCAGCGGAGAAGATCCTACCATTGATGGAGGGGAAAAAGGTCATCATGCGAGTAGACCGCATCGAGCCGACCAAGAACATCTTGCGCGGCTTCCAGGCCTACGCGCAGATGCTTGATGAACACCCAGAACTGCGTGGAACCGTCACCTTCCTGGCTTTCCTGGTACCTTCGCGGCAGACCCTGCAAAAGTATCAACGCCATAGCACAGACGTTCTCAAATTGATTGATGAGGTCAATCAAAAATATGGCACGGATGACTGGGTACCCATTCAAGCTTTTTGTGACAATGATCGTACGAGAGCCCTGGCCGCGATGCAGTATTATGATGTGCTGCTGGTCAACCCCATTATTGATGGTATGAACCTGGTCGCCAAAGAGGGACCGGTGGTAAACAAACGCAATGGCGTGCTAGTACTTTCGCGCACAGCCGGTGCTTTTCAACAACTTGGCAAAGCCTCGATTCCGACCTCGCCCACTGATGTCAGCGAAACGGCGGAAGCACTGTATAAGGCTCTGATGCTGCCAGATGATGAGAGAGCCACGAAAGCCAGGTTAGCCTGCCAGATTGTGGAACGCTATGATCTCAACACGTGGCTCAGCCGTCAGATCCGCGACATTAATGATTTACTTGATCGCTCCGCTCCGAGCAGCAACAATAGCAATACAGGGTCCCAGCCTGCCCCACTTGCAGTAGGGGTAAGCTAAAGCCAGGGCAGACTACAGATTTTCTTCCCTGATGACGATTAGTAAAATCAGGAGGAAAGTTTTGAAATATTTGTTTGGTTAGCTCAAGGAGCTCGGAGAGCTCCTTGAGCTAACCAAACAAATATAATGTGTATGCCGCCAGGAAAGCGGTGTTAGTTATGGCTATGGTATAGCCAATTGTGGGCCTGTTAACAGACCATAAATTTACTGTATGGTATACTACTACCATCATTAAAGATGATTGTCGTGTCTAGTAGCGCATGGGCCGGGCTAGAGGAGGAAGCGCCGGTTGACGAGGTGGAGGCTGTTCGGATCAGTCAGCGGGGAGCCTCCAGGGTGGGTCACACCCCTGGGAAGATAGCGCACAAATTCAGGCGGTAACGTTTGGCACAAAACGCTGTCAGTGACATTAAGGTATGAGTTTGATCATTTCAACCATACCTTACAGATCTGAAAGGATACCCGACCTATGTGCGGTATCATCGGCTACGTCGGTCCAGAGGGCAGCGACGTTACTTCCATATTGCTTGATGGCCTGAGCAAGCTCGAATATCGCGGCTATGACTCAGCAGGCATAGCGGTTCTCACCACTACTGGCTCGCTCGAATTACGCCGACGCGCGGGCAAAATTGCCAACCTGGTAACTTCTGTTGAAAACGGTGACCGGCCCAACGAGGGCACGCTGGGTATAGGTCATACACGCTGGGCCACACATGGCCGCCCCAACGATATCAACGCTCATCCTCATCCTGACTGCACAGGTATATTGACTGTAGTGCACAACGGCATCATTGAGAACTATGCTGAGCTGCGCCATGAGTTGATGGAGCAGGGGCATACCTTCCGTTCAGAGACAGATACCGAGGTGCTGTCACACTTAGTTGAGCGCTACTACACGGGAGAGGCCGGGCGCGACCTTGAGCAAGCGGTACGACTTGCCCTACAATGCGTGATTGGCTCCTATGCGATCGCGGTTATCAGCAGCGAACAGCCGAACCTGATTATCGGGGCGCGTGGCGGAGGCGGCCCGCTGATAGTGGGACTGGGCGAGAATGAGCAGTTCCTGGCTTCGGATATTCCTGCCATACTCAAACACACACGGCGTGTTTTGATCATTGACGAGGGTGAGATTGTGGCATTGCGCCCGCAGAGGGTCTCTATGTACCGCCTCGATGGCACGCCCGTAGAGCGCGAGCCACTAACGGTAGACTGGGACGCCCAGGCAGCAGAGAAGGGCGGCTATCCCCATTTTGTGCTGAAAGAGATCTTTGAACAGCCAGAGGCGCTACGCCGGGCTTTGCAAGGTCGCGTACGCCAGGAACAATTGCACCTGGCCGAACTGGAGCGGATGCAACAGGCGGGACTGCTTGACAACATCCAGCGCATTGTTATCGTGGCGTGTGGCACGTCGTATCACACCGGTTTGATCGCCAAGTACGCGCTTGAACAATGGGCGCGTATTCCGGTGGAGGCGATTACCGCCGCCGAGTTCCGCTACTGCAACCCTATCGTGGGACCAGAAACGCTGTGCATCGCGATAACGCAGTCGGGCGAGACGGCCGATACTCTGGTAGGCATTCGCCAGGCACGCGAGCATGGAGCGCCGGTCATCGCGGTGACGAACGTAGTTGCAAGCGCGATCACCCGCCTGGCCGACGCGGTTCTCTACCTGCAAGCAGGCCCCGAGATCGGGGTCGTAGCGACAAAGACGTTTATAAGTTCGGTCACTGTACTGTACCTGCTGGGCTTGTGGCTGGGGCAGCAGCGGGGGAAGCTCACAGCAGAGCAGGTGCAAAGCTTGCTCAGTAGCCTGGAGCGGATACCTGAGCAGATTCAGCAGATACTGGACAGGGCCGCGAGTAAGGATGATGTGATTGCGCCGCTAGCTCAGCGCATGGCACGCAACACGAGCATGATCTTTATCGGGCGCGGCGTGGGCTATCCTACGGCCCTGGAGGGTGCGCTCAAACTCAAGGAGATCTCCTATATCCATGCCGAGGGCTTCCCAGCCGGTGAGCTCAAACACGGCTCCATTGCCCTGCTCGATCCCGATACGCCTCTCATCGGGGTAGCGACGGCCTCGCATGTCTATGAAAAGGTCGTGAGCAACATCCAGGAGGTACGCGCCCGCGACGCACACATCATTGTTGTTGCCACGGAAGGAGACGAGGCCATACGCCAGCATGCCGACGATGTCCTCTACGTACCGGCCACCGAAGAGATCTTCAGTCCCCTACTGGCCAGCATTCCCCTACAATTGTTTGCCTACCATGCAGCGGTAGCAAGAGGATGCAACGTGGACCAGCCAAGGAATTTGGCGAAGTCGGTGACGGTGGAGTAGTGTTGGCTGTTGCTGTGGAAGATTTTGTAGGCTTAAAATAAAGTCTTACAATTAAAATAAAGTTTTACAATTTCGAACCGGACAAGCTGGCGACTGCTGATCATCTTTAGTGGTCGCCAGATGTTTATTGCTCGTCAATTACAATTATTCAAAACCACAAAGTTGCGGCTCATATCCACGAGAACTAAAATGATTCATTCTTAATCTTGCGTGCTTGCTTGAAAACCCTTGCTCATAGAAAACAGTGTGTACATTCCCAAAAGGAGTATATAAAACGTATGCCCCTTGACCGAAAAGATAACCTGGTCATAACAGTAGCCCTGTTTTATTGCTCTTTGGGCAAGAGTTCGAGAAAATTGGTCATTCCATGGAGAGCGAGATAACTGATGATAGCTTTTGCTCGTTGTTGTGTTTCTTTCTCATGCTCTAAAGCATAGGTGAGAATGGGACGCACAGCTTTTTCCCAGGTGGATGTTGTCCACATCATGGTATCATCCCTAACGAGGAAGTCCAAGCATTTTACAACCTGCACAGGGTACCGCTCAACGAGTCCTGCTAACCGTTCAACTACAGCGTAACCCATATCAACATGCCCAATCATTGTAAGGACGCTCTCAAGCTGGTGCATTCCCCACTCAGGGGGACAAATATCCGCACGAAACCAATCTCCGAAAGCCGCAAGTTCTTGCACAAATTCTATACTGCTCGCAGCAGACCTTGCTTCTGAGAGCCTCCACTTCCACAACCTGTGCTGGCTACTTGGCACATCCGTGTGCGCCGCTTCGGCGCTTATGAGATAGCCCT
>JACZCU010268118.1_pt1 | contig 18008 bp, 12 predicted proteins | sample 8641851 | NCBI WGS metagenome assembly JACZCU01 (sample SAMN15324605, study PRJNA640507) | soil metagenome | isolation source: monocropping sugarcane control | place: China: Luxin town, Laibin City, Guangxi Province | collected 2019-07-25 | depth 10cm m | reverse complement strand
TCGTTGGAACGCGGAACGTCGATGTCGATCCTTTGCGCAGGAACGGCACCGCGGCGCTGGTGACGAGATACGTCGAGAGTCGCGCGGTCGCGGACATGAGCGCGAGTTTCGCGAACGATCCGCCTAACGCGAGCGCGAGTGCGACGGTCATGTGAATGAGAATCGCGACCGTCGGCGTGTGGAAGCGCGGGTGCACGTACGCAACAGGATTCGGACGACGATCGCGTGCGAGCGCGTAGAGCATGCGCGAGCCTTCGAGCATCGTTCCGGAATTCGTTCCGGCCATCGACAGCAGTGCGCCGACCGTCACGATGATCGCGCCGATCGGACCGATGATCGCGGCAGCGGCAGATGCAATCGGCGTCTCGGTCTTCGAGAGATCCGGCAACGCAGACATCGCGGCGAGCTGCGCGAAGGCGTAGATCGCGGCGATGATGAGAATGCCGGCGAGGAGCGCGATCGGGAGATCGCGTCGCGGATTTTTGTATTCGCCCGCGGGCACGCCGAGGTTTTCGAAGCCGGCGTACGCGAAGAGGAGGAAGAGTCCTGCCGCGTTCCAATCCGTCGATGCAGGCGGCATCGTCCACGAGCCCGGAATCGGATTCGATTTCCACGCGATGAGCGCGATGAGAATGAAGCCGATGAGCGGAACGAGCTTGCCGAGGGTGAAGACGTAGATCGAGGCCGCGCCGTACTTCACCCCGAGCAGGTGAATGATCGCGAGGATCAACACGAACGAGACGATGATCAGCACGCGCTGGGTACCAACGCCGAGCGATGGTCGCAACAGCGCGAGTGAAACGACGAAGCCGTTCGCGAGCGACGCGAGTGATGTCACGCGCGCGATCCAGTTCATCCAGCCGGTTTCGAATCCGATGAAGTCGCCGAACGCGGTGCGCGCGTAGAGATACGCGCCACCTGGTTCCGTGAAGTGGCTCGCAGCTTCGGCGAAGCACAACGCGAGGATGAACACCGGCACCGCGAAGAGCAGCGGCGCCCACAACGAAAGCGGCCCGAGTTTTTCGTACATCTCACTGGGCAGCAAAAACACGCCGGAGCCGACGACGGCATTGATGCACATCGCCACGAGACCCCAGAAACCGACTGCACGAACGAGCTCACCGGGCCGGGTTTGCGTCACGTTTGTAGCCTCTCCCTCGAATCGATTTTCCGGGAAGTGCGCCGGTCATCTGTCCGTCGCGAAGCACCGGGACGCCGTTCACCACGACGTCCGAAATCCCTTCGGAGAAATGATGGGGATCCGCGAACGTGGCGACGTCGCGCGTGGTCGCGGGATCGAAGACGATGACATCCGCCTTCATGCCCGGACGCAGAATGCCGCGATCCGCAAAGTTCACGCGCGCCGCGGCCTGCGACGTCATCTTGCGCACGGCCTCTTCGATGGAGAAGAGTTTCTGCTCGCGCGCGTAGTAGCCGATGACGCGCGGGAACGTGCCGTACGAGCGCGGATGCACGGCGACGTTGGTCTCGCGATCGCGCGCGGTGGGCGAGCTGCCATCGGAGCCGACCGAGACCCACGGCTGTTGCAATGCCGTGCGCACGTCGTCTTCATTCATCGTGAAGAAGATGACGCGCGGCGATGCGTCGCCCGCTTCGAACAACGCGAGCAACGCATCCTCGCCGCTAACGTTCATCGCCGCGGCGATCTGTTCGAGATACATCTTTTCGTACTGTTTCTGCGCGGCGTTGAAGATTTGCGTGATGTAGATGCTGCGATCGCCGCGGCGCACGACCTGCGCGGTCAGCGCTTCGCGGATCTTCGCGCGATCGTCGGGATTGGCGAGGCGCTTCTTGAAATCGTCGTACCCGCCTTCGAGCGCCCAGTCGGGAGCGAGCGTCGAGAGGCCGGTGCCCGAGGCGATGTACGGATAGACGTTCGCGGCGATGTCGAGCCCCTGCGCACGCTGGTCGGCGATGCGCGCGACGATGTTCACCATCCTGCCCCAGTTCGCGCGGCCGCCGATTTTGAGGTGCCAGATGTTGACCGGGATGTTCGCGTCGCGGCCGATGCGGAACGTCTCGTCGAGCGCGCTGTCGATCTTGTTGCCTTCATCGCGCATGTGCGTGAAGTAGACGCCGCCGTGACTCGCGGCGACGCGACAGAGGTTGATGATCTCGTCGGTCGTCGAATACATCGCCGGCACGTAGATGAGCGAGGTCGAGATGCCGATCGCGCCATCGCGCATGGCTTGCTCGGTGATCGCTTCCATCTGCCGCATCTCGTCCGCGGTGGGAACGCGATTCACATCGCCGATGACGATCTCGCGCGGATTCGATGCGCCGAGGAAGAGCGCGAAGTTGATCGCGGCGCCGTGTTGATCGAGCTCGTCGAGATACGCGCCGAGTGTCGGCCACGTTTGTCCCTTGCGCACGTTCTCGGGTCGCACGGGACCGGGGGAGAAGCCTTCGCCCGCGACTTCGGTCGTCACGCCCTGGCGGACTTTCGCTTCGAGTTGCGGATCGTGAATGGCGGTCACTTGCGACCAGCCAAGGAGATCGATGAAGCCGGGAGAGACGACGTGGTCGTGCGCGTCGATGGTCGACTTCGCGGCGACGTCGTGGAGATCGCCGATGGCGACGATGCGGTCATTCTGGATGCCGACATCGCCGCGGAACCACGGTGCTCCGGTTCCGTCGACGATCCGGCCGTTCACGATTTTGAGATCGAGCATGGCAGGTTGATTGGCAGGTGTCGTGGTAGAGCAGGCGGTCGTCACGATGGCGATTACTACGGCAACGACCATGGCAATTCGATTGGTACGCATCATTCCATTCCTCGCACCAATTCATCGATGGGCTGTCGCTTGCGAATCACGGTCGCTTCCTCGCCATCGACGAGAATCTCCGGCGGCAGCAGCCGCGCGTTGTAGTGCGACGCCATCGAGAACCCGTACGCACCCGCGTCGCAGAACGCGAGCAGATCGCCGATGCGAATCGGATCGACCACCCGTGTGACCACGTGACCTTCCTCGCGCGTGAACACATCGCCCGACTCGCAGATGTTGCCCGCGACGACGACCTCTTCGCGCTGCACGTTCGCATCCCACGACTCGCGCAACGATGTGTTGTCGCCATTCGAGGCATTCAGAATGTGGTGGTACGCCGAATATTTTGACGGCCGCGCGAGGTGATTGAACCCCGAGTCGACGCCGACCCATTCGACACCCGCGCTGATTCGCTTCGACGTCGTGCGCGCGAGCAGCGCGCCCGATTGCGCGACGACGTAGCGTCCCGGCTCGAGAATCGCGGTGAGCTCGCGCGCGCGCAGAAACGAATTCGCGAGCTGTGTCAGCTCCGCGCCGTACTCCTCGATCGGAAACTCCGCGTCTCCTGGTTTATACGGCGTCGCGATCCCGCCGCCGAAATTGATCCACTGCAATTCGCGGAAGGCCGGTGCTAACTCGAGCAGCGTCTTCGCGGAGGCGAGCAGCGGAGCAGGCGAGTCGACACCGGAACCGATGTGCGCGTGCAGCCCGACGAGCTTGCGACCCGCGTCTTCGACGAGCATGCGCGCGCTGTCGATCTCGGCGAGATCGATGCCGAACTTCACACTCGCGCCGGCGGTGATGACATCGGAGTGATGTCCCGCGCCGACGTCGGGATTCACGCGCAACGCGATCGGATTCTCGAGATCGAGCGAGAGGATCCGATCGATCTCCGACATCGAGTTGACGTTGATCACGATGTACGGGCTCGGGATCGCACGCAGATCTTCATCGCTCACGTTCGAGCAGGTGAACCAGATCGCATTCGCCGCATATCCCGCCTGCCGCGCGAGATAAATCTCGCCGGGCGAAACCGCATCGCAGCCGAACCCGTGCTCGCGGATGAGGCGCAGAATCGAGAGATTGCTGTTCGCCTTCATCGCATAGAAAGGCTGAAACGGCAGCCCGCTGAACGCGCTCTTCACGCGCTCGACCTGGCGACGAATGACGGCAGCGTCGTAGACGTAAAGCGGCGTGCCGAACCGAGCCGCCAGCTCGTTCGCCGCAACACCGCCGATGTAGAGGAACCGATCGCGATACTCCATGGCAGGCGCGAAGTGTAAGGGATGGTTGGCGGTTGTTGGTTGGTGGTTGTTGGGGGAACGGGGAAGCGAGAGATGAGTGATGAGTGATGAGTGATGAACCGCGCTTCCGAGAAACACGCCTTGCGTCATGACGTCATGTCGCAAGACGAGGCTCTCGCCACGCAGTTCATCACTCATCACTCATCACTCGTCACTCATCTCCCCGTCCCCCCAACAACCGACAACCACCAACCAACAACCACTACAATCCCCCAATGCAGCCTTACCACGACCTCATGCGCGCGATTCTCGACCGCGGGAATGCGAAGAGCGATCGCACGGGCACCGGGACGCTCAGCATCTTCGGGCATCAGATGCGATTCGATCTCGCGGACGGGTTTCCGCTCGTGACGACGAAGAAGTTGCATCTGCGATCGATCATCTACGAACTGCTTTGGTTTCTCGCGGGCGAGACGAATGTTCGCTTTCTCAACGAAAACAAAGTGACGATCTGGGATGAGTGGGCGGATGCGAACGGCGAGCTTGGACCGGTGTACGGGTATCAATGGCGATCGTGGCCGGCCGCGGATGGGCGGCACATCGATCAGATCGCGAACGTCATCGCGGACATCAAACGCAATCCTGATTCGCGTCGTCTCGTCGTGAGCGCGTGGAACGTAGGCGATCTGGACAAGATGGCGCTGCAGCCGTGTCATGCGCTGTTTCAGTTCTACGTTGCCGATCGCAAGTTGTCGTGTCAGTTGTATCAGCGCAGCGCGGATGTGTTTCTCGGCGTGCCGTTCAACATCGCGTCGTATGCGCTGTTGACGATGATGGTTGCGCAGGTCTGCGAGCTGCAGCCCGGCGAGTTCATTCACACGCTCGGCGACGCGCATCTGTACACCAATCATCTCGACCAGGCCCGCGAACAACTCTCGCGCGAGCCGCGACCGCTGCCGACGATGCGATTGAATCCTGAGATTCGCAGCATCTTCGACTTCAAGTTCAGCGACTTCACGCTCGAGAACTACGACCCGCATCCATCGATCAAGGCCCCGATCGCCGTATGAAGCTTTCGATCCTCGCTGCGCTTTCTTCCAACGGCGTCATCGGACGCGACAACGACATCCCGTGGCGTCAATCCAAGGATCTCAAACGCCTCAAGTCTCTGACCCTCGGGCATCACGTCATCATGGGCCGCCGCACGTTCGACTCCGTCGGCAAAGCTCTGCCCGGTCGCACGAACCTCATCATCACGCGACAGGAAGGTCTCGCGATTCCGAACGCCATCGTCGTGAATTCACTCGAAGATGCGATTCGGATCGCCGCCGTGGCAGGGGAGTCCGAAGCATTCGTGCTCGGCGGTGCGGAGATTTATGCGATGGCCAACCATCGCGCCGATCGCATGTACCTCACGCGCGTGCACGCGGAAGTCGAAGGCGATACGTTTTTCCCCGAGTTCGACGACGTCTCCGAATGGCATCTCACCGATGCCGAGCATTTCGAAGCCGACGAGCAGAACCAGTATCCGTATTCGTTTCTGACGTACGACCGCGCCGCGCCTGAAGGCCACGCCATTCCAGAAGAGTGATCGAACGCAGAGCAGCGCAGCAACGTGTCATCCCGAACGTAGCGCAGCGAGCAACGTGTCATCCCGAACGTAGCGCAGCGAGGAGGGATCTGTTACCGCGGTAACTACACTGCTACATCCTGCCCCAGGCAATGGGCGTACAGTGACCGCTATGCGAATCGCCGTCGCCGTCATGCTCGCGTTGTTCGCGTGTCCGTCGTTCGCGCAACCCCTCCTGCTGCGCGGCGAGCAACCTCTCAGCGCACCGGAGTTCGGACCCGTACGCGAGCCGATGACGCATCCGCGCGTTGTCGCGAACGGCGACACGTACGCGGCGATCTGGACGGACTCGCGCAACGGTGAGCCGCAGGCGTATGCGGCGCGATTCAAACAGGACGGCCGGCGGCTCGATCCTCTCGGCATTCACATCACGCCGTCGACGCAGGGCGGCGCGATCGTCGCGGTGCCGGATGGCTTTCTGCTGATCTACGTCGATCGCACTGACATTTATTCACGCACGCTCAGCCTCGATGGTTACCTCGGCACGCCGACGTTGGTTTTTGATGGCGTCAATGATCCTCCCGCGCTCGACCTCGTCGCCGCGACGAACGGCACGAGTGTGCTCGTCGCAAGTGACACCGGCCCCGCGCTGATGCTCGATCTACAGGGCAGAAAACAGCGCGAGATCGAAATGCCGTGGGCTTCGGCCTATCGCGGCATCGACGTCGCGTCCGTGAGTGGCTCGTACATGATCGCCGCGGGATCCGATCGCGTGCACACGCTCATCGTGAATGCAGATGGCTCGCGCGGCGCACTCAACACGATCACTCCGATTCCTGTGCATTCCGCGGTGAGCATTGCGACGGATGGTGCGAAGTACTTCGTGGTCTGGTCACGCGATGATGTCGAGGGCCAACTCTTCGAACCGAACGGCAACGCGATCGGCGAGATCCACACGTTGACGACCATCGGCGGCAGCGGTCCACCGAACGTTGCGTGGCGTGATGGTGAGTACTTCGTCACGTACACCGAACAATTCACGAAAGCGATTTATGGATTCCGCGTTGCCGCAACTGGCAACGCGATCTCGCAGCCCGCGCGCACCACGTCGAAAAGCGATTACGCCGCGGACATCGCCACGATCGGCGCAAGTGGTGTTGCGTTGTGGACCTCGGCGTACGGAGGAATGGAAGCCGCGTTCTTCGATGCCGATTCGCTCGTCGCCGCGGATCCGTTCCGCACGATCATGTGGCTCTCCGACGCCGCGCATCGGCAATACGACATTCATCTCGCGCGTCACTCGGATGGCGGCATCGTCGCGGCGTGGATGGAGCAGATCGGAACAACATCCGAGGTGCGCGTGTCGCGCGGGCCGGGAAGCGTACCGGTGATCGCATCGCTGGTGGCCATGGATCGACTCCTCGACGTCGTCGTCGAAGACAACGTGGTGTGGGTGATCACGTCACGAGGGCCGCGACAGCATGTTCAACGCTTTGACAGCGCGTTGCGGCCGATCGACGCCGTACCGCAAGGCATCATCCCATTTTCGCCAAGTGGCAATCCCGCCTATGGTGCGGTTGCGTCGGGAAACGGTGCGGTGATGCTCGTTGCGCAGAAGGAGTCGGAGGTCGGAACCGACAACGATATTGGCGCGGTCCTGATGCGCAGCGGAGCGGCGGGCATCGAGGTGAAGGAAGTCGAAGGACTGCCATCCGGCCAGTACGAAGATTCGTTGCCCGCGGTCGTGTTCGACGGCGACGATTTCGTCATCGCCTGGGCGCGTGCGACGGCGCCTCCCGCGGATTTCGGCGACGTTCCGGTGCCGGACCAGTTCGTGCGCGTACGCGTCAGTGCGCAAGGTGAATTCGAAGAAACCGAAGTCGCGTGGAATCTCGCATCCGCGATCACGACGCTTCACGGTGCGAGCAATGCGAACGGCGTCGCGTTCGTCTGGCAGACGCTGGACGATCTTTCGCCGATGGTCATGTCTCGCGAACCCGGTGAAGCGCCGCAAGCGCGCGCACTCGAAACCGACGCACGCTTCCGCATCGCGGACATGGCGCCGCTTGGTGATCGATACGTGTTGCTGGCATCGTCATCGACCTACGAACGCGCATTCGATCGTCAGGAGATGACGTTGCTCGCGATGCATCCACAGTCCGGCTTCGAAGATCTCGCGGACCTCGGATCGATCGCCACGAGCGACTACTGGATCTCGCCCGACGTCGATCTCCTCGGCGGTGCGTCCGTCACGCTCGCATACGCGCGACTCGGATCTGATTTCGAGTACGGCGGCGCGTCGCGCATCTTCGTGCAGCAATCGTCGACGGGCAAGCGACGCGCAATCCGTTAGGCCGGTTGCATCATCGCTTCGACTCGCGCGCGACGTGCGCCGCGCCAGTAGCCGATTGCCGCGGAGACCGGACCTAACAGAAAGTACGCCCAGCCCGCCAGGCCGATGAGTCGCGGTTGGACGAAGTGCGCAATCGCGATCGACAGCAATCCGATCGCGACATAGCCGCCGTACATCGTCATTTGTCCGATCGTGTCGTGCAGTTCCACGGCATTGAGCTCGAGCTGATCGCGGCGCAGATACGCGCGCAGGTACATCAGCGCGAAGACCGAGAAAATGCCGGCGAAGCCGAGGCCGTAGATCAGGAAGAGATTGCGAGCGTTGTCGGGACCGACGCCATCGATGCGACGCGTCACCAGCTCGAACATGAACTTCATCGGATAGATGTAGAACAACACGAGAAACAACAGCGCCGTGTTCAGCACGATCGTGATCTCGTCCTGCAACCCGTAGCGCCGGAAGAAACGATGGTGCTCGTGCCACACCCACGTCAGCATCGCGAAGCAGATCGCGAATCCGACGAAGCCTCGCATCTCGTGCGCGAGCTCTTCATACGTGCGCGGCACTTCCAGCGAAACGACGATGAGCGTCAGCGCGAAACCGAAGACGACGTCGCTGAACGCTTCGATCCGCGACACTTCGTGCGCGCGATGGCGAAACGGATGAAGTGATGGCATGCACGGAGCGTAGCGAGGTGAGGGGAGCGTGTCACGTGACGAATGTCAGGCCGCGTCTTCTTTCTCGCTTCGTGGTGGATTCAAGATCAGATTCACTTGCGCCGCGGTGCTCTCGTGATAGCGATCGCGCGCGAGATTGAAAATCTCCTGACCCTTTGCCCGGCCACTGCTCGTCGTGATCAACGCGCGATAGATCGCCGTGATCCAGCCATTCGGACCGCCGCGCATCAGCGCGCGCTCGATCGCAGGCATCGCGGGTGTGTATCCCGCGTACCCCGCGGCGAGCAACCACGTCAGCGGCGGCGTCACGCGCATGCTCAATCCGAGGGATGCATCGATCGACGCCATGCGTTCGGGCGTGAGATTCGTGAGCTGCAGAAACAGATCGAGCTCCGCATCGCTCCATGCTTTCGGATCGAGCTGCGCGAATGCAGTGCCGGTATTGAATTGCGTCGCGCGTTGCGCCACGCGATCGTAGAACGTTGACGTCGCCGGCGCGCTCACGTTCGACGGCAAGCCTGTTCCGTACAGCCACTGCTCGAGCTGCATCGTCGATTCATCGAACGTCGTATTCGCGCGCAACGCCGCGAGGAAATTGCGATCGTCGACCCAGCGGAAGTTGAATGTTTGAAAGTAGGTCTTCAAAAATGCATCGAACTGCGCGCGTCCGATGCGATCCTCCAGCGTCTTCAGAAACAACTCGCCCTTCACGTACGACGTGCTGTTGAAGCCGAAGAACGCGTACGGCACCTCGCGATGCAGGATCGTGATCGACTTGTCGGGAATCTGATTCGCGTAGCTCGCAAACGAGCCGCGATCGAGAAAGAACTGGAGATCGGCGCGCTCTTTTCCCTGCATCACTTCGAGAATGCGCACCGCGAGATACGACGTGATGCCTTCGTTGAGCCACACGTCTTCCCATGTCGCGGTCGTCGTTGCATCGCCGGACCACGAATGCGCGAGCTCGTGCGCGATGAGATTCTTCGGATCGACCTCCGCCGGATGATTGCCGCTGACGACGCTCATCGGGCTGATGAAGTTCAACATCGGATGTTCCATGCCGCCCGCGACGAACGTCGGCGGTACGAGCAGCACATCGTGACGCACGAACGGAAATGGTCCCGCGATCGACTCCGCCACGTCGACCATCTCCGGCAGATACGCGAGCTCATACGCCGCGTCTTCCATCAACTCCGGCTCGGCGTAGACGCCGGTGCGTTCGTCGAACGCGTGAAACTCCAGACGGCCGACCGCGATCGCGATGAGATAGCCGGGCACCGCGCGCGTCATGCGAAACGTGTAGACGCCGCCGTCATTCGTCGATGTCGGATTGTTCTCCGCGCTCATCAGCGCGAGCAGATCGTTCGGCACATGCAGCGTCGCGTCGTACGTCACGCGAACTGTCGGCGTGTCCTGCATCGGAATCCAACTACGTCCGTCGTTCGGTTCGCTGAGCGAGTAGAGATACGGACGTTGCCGACCATAGCTCTGCATCGCGGTGTTCCAGTTCAATCCCGGCGCCTCGGGATCGGTCGCGTATTCGATGGTGACACGCTGCGTCGACGGCTCGATGTCGATCTCGAGCGGCTGACCGTCGCCCGTCGCCGCGCCGTACGCCCACGTCGTGTCGATGCCATCGCGCGTGATGCGCGAGATCGTGAGATCGCGCGTGTCGAGAATCAGCTTGCGCGTGCCGGTGAAGTTGTCGACCTTCAGCGTCGCACTGCCGCGCAGTCGTTGTTGTGCGAAATCGACGGTGAGATCGAGCGAGATGTGATTGACGCGGATCTTCTGCGGCTCGGAGTAGGTGAAGACATCGCGCGGCGGAATGTCGAGATCGCTGAAGCCCGGATGCCGTGCCGCGCGATGCCGCATCGCGGACGCATCGAGCGCGAGAAAAAGGAAGACCGCGACGAGGGGTAAGGTCAACCGGCGCCGGAACATGCGCCATCGTAACGTGCGAACGCCCATGCTAAAGTCCGCGCCCATGATCGTCCGCGGTTATGAAGGGAAAGAGCCACGATTCGGTGACAGAGTGTTCGTCGCGCCGAACGCCGCCATCCTCGGCGACGTCGTGCTGGGCGACGACGCCTCGATCTGGTTCTCGACCACCGTTCGCGGCGACTGCAATTTCATCCGCATCGGCGCACGTACGAACGTACAGGACAACTGCACGATTCACGTCGGTCACATCGACTCGCCGACGATCATTCATGAAGAAGTGACGATCGGTCACGGCGCGATCGTCCACGGCTGCACCGTGCATCGCGGCGCGCTCATCGGCATGGGCTCGCGCGTCCTCGACAAAGCGGTGATCGGCGAGAACGCGCTCATCGGCGCCGGCGCGCTCGTGCCGGAGGGCATGATCGTCCCGCCGCGCGTACTCGTGGTCGGCGTGCCCGCACGCGTGAAACGCCCGCTGACGGACGAGGAAGTCGCGAGGCTCGAGGAGAGCTGGCGGTTGTACGTCGGATACAAGAACAACTATTTGAAGTGATGAGTGATGAATGATGAGTGATGAACGGCATCGCGAGAGCCGCATGCACGAGATGACATCAGCTCAAAGCTCGTGAGTCTCGCGACACGGTTCATCACTCATCACTCATCATTCATCACTCGGACAAGCAATACACATGAATAGAACCCCTGCAGGCTCCCTCACCAAACAACACCTCTCCTCCTCCGTCTCGCTTTCCGGCTGGGTTCAGAAGCGCCGTGATTTTGGAGAGCTGATCTTCATCGATTTGCGCGATCGCAGTGGCATCGTGCAGATCGTCATCGATCGTGAGCGCGGAGCGACGGAGCAATTGATCGCGACGGCGAAGGAGCTGCGCTCCGAGTTCGTCGTGCAGATCGAAGGCGAGGTCGTCGAGCGTGCCGATGCGCAAAAGAACGCGAAGCTCGCGACGGGCGACATCGAAGTCGTGGCGACCGCGATCACGATTCTGAATCGCGCGGACACGCCGCCGTTTCCGATCGACGACGATACCGACGCGGCCGAAGAACTGCGTCTGCAATATCGCTATCTCGACCTGCGCCGTCCGTCGCTGACGAAGAACCTCATCCTGCGGCACAAGATGCTGACGGCGACGCGGAATTACTTCGATCGGCATGGATTCCTGGAAGTCGAGACGCCCATCCTCACAAAAAGCACTCCGGAAGGCGCGCGCGATTACCTCGTGCCGAGCCGGGTGCACAAAGGCGAATTCTTCGCGCTGCCGCAATCGCCGCAGATCTTCAAACAGCTCTGCATGGTCGGCGGACTGGAGCGCTACTTCCAGATCGCGCGCTGCTTCCGCGACGAAGACCTGCGTCGCGATCGTCAGCCCGAGTTCACGCAGATCGACGTCGAGGCGTCGTTCATCGACGAAGAGTTCATCTATTCGTTGATTGAAGGTTTGTTCGAAGAAATCTTCCCGATCGCAAACGTGCCGGTGAAGACGCCGTTCCCGCGCATGACGTGGCAGGAAGCGATGGATCGCTTCGGCATCGATCGTCCGGACACGCGTTTCGGCATGGAGCTGATCGACATCAGCGACGTTGCGAAGTCGATCGCGTTCGATCCGTTCAAGAACGCGGCAACGATTCGCGCGATCGTGGTGCCGAACGGCGCGTCGTTCTCGCGCAAGCGCATCGACGAGCTCACCGAAGACGCGAAGAAGGGCGGCGCGAGCGGCCTGGTGTGGATGAAGTTCAACGCGGAGCGAGGCTCGTCGATCAAGAAGTTCCTCGACGACGCTTCGTTCGACGCGTTGCGCAACGCGCTCAACGCAAACGACAACGATCTCGCATTGATCGTCGCGGGCAAACACGTCACCGTGTGGGACGTCCTCGCCAACCTGCGTCTGCGTCTCGGCAGGGAAGAAAACATGATTCCCGCCGACTCGTGGAACTTCCTTTGGGTCACGGACTTTCCGTTGTTCGAATGGGACGAGGAATCAGGTCGTTACTTCGCGAAGCACCATCCGTTCACCTCGCCGCGGCTTTCGCAACTCGAGCAGCTCGCGAGCGATCCCGGCGTGGTGCTCGCGCGTGCGTACGACGTCGTGCTCAACGGACTCGAGCTCGGCGGCGGATCGATTCGCATCAATCAGCCCGAGGTGCAGGAGAAGATGTTTCGTGCCCTCGGTATCAGTGATGAAGATGCGCGCGATCGCTTCGGCTTCCTCATCGACGCGTTCCGTTACGGTGCTCCACCGCACGGCGGCATCGCCCTCGGCGTCGATCGACTGGCGATGCTCATGGCTCGTGCGGAATCGCTGCGCGACGTCATCGCCTATCCGAAGACCGCGCGCGCGCAGGACCTCATGTGCTCCGCGCCGTCGACCGTCGACGAGAAGCAGTTGAACGAGCTCGGGATTCGCTTGAAGTGAATCCCTTCCTCCTGATTCACGACACGCCGGTGTACGTCGGGCGCGAGCTGCTCGATCGCATCGGCTCGCTCGTGCGACCGCGCGGCCGCGTCTTCGTCATCACGTCCTCGCAATTGCGCGAGCGATTCGGTGAGCGCGTTGCCGCATCGTTCGCGAATGCGACGATCCTCACGATCGACGAAGGGGAGCAGAACAAAACCCTCGCGACCGCGAACGACGTCATTAGTCAGCTACTTGACCATGGAGCGAAGCGCGACTCGATGGCGGTGGTTGTCGGCGGCGGAATGATCGGCGACACCGCCGGATTCGCGGCGTCGATCTATCTGCGCGGCATCGATCTCGTGCATGTGCCGACGACGTTGCTCGCACAAGTCGACAGCTCGATCGGCGGCAAGCTCGCGGTGAATCACGAGAAGGGGAAGAACCTCATCGGCTCGTTCTATCCGCCGGTGGCGATCGTCTCGGATCTCGCGGTGCTCGATTCACTACCGCCGCGCGAACGTCTCAGCGGGTTGTACGAAGCGTTGAAAGGTGGCGTGATTGCGGATCCCGTGCTCTTCGAATTGTTCGAAGGCGACGCGCTCGACATCGATGAGATCGTCCGCCGCGCCATTCGCGTGAAAGCCGACATCGTCACGACGGATGAGAAAGAAGCCGATCTGCGTCGTCTGCTCAACTACGGACACACGATTGCGCACGGCATCGAAACCGCGCTGCAGTATCGCGGCATGACGCATGGCGAAGCCGTGGCGTGGGGCATGATCGCTGCGAATGCGATTGCAGTGCGACGTGGATTGTTGTCACGCGAAGACGCGTCGCGAATCGAACGCGCGATCCTTCGCTACGAACCGACGCCGCTTCCGCAACTCGATCGCGATGCCGTGCTCGCGGCAACGGAGCACGACAAGAAGAACACCGGCACGTCGCGCGTGATGGTCTTCCCGAAGCGAGTGGGTGAGTGTGTGGTGGTGAGCGACGTGACGGAAGACGAGATCGCGTACGGCTACGACGCGCTAAGTGGAGCGGCGGGCTCTTAGCCCGCCGGGAATTCATCGGCGAGCTGAGAGCTCGCCGCTCCACTTACGCCGCGCGTTTCACGGGCAAACGCAACACCATCGACGTTCCCACACCTTCGATCGACGCCACACTCACATCGCCGCCGTGTGCCTCGACGATCTGCTTCACGATGTACAAGCCGAGGCCGGTGCCGCCGCCGCCGCGCAACGACTTCTTGCCCGTCTGCTTGTACTTCTCGAAGATCTTCTCCAGATCTTCCGCGCGAATGCCCATGCCTGTATCGGTCACGGTGATCACGATCGCTTCCGGCGCGTCGCCGTTCCGCACGATTTGCGCGCCGACAGAAATCAATCCCTGCTTCGGCGTGAACTTCAACGAATTCGAGATGAGATTGATCACGGCCTGCGTGAGCTTCTCGACGCTGCCGATGATTTGCGGCACGTCGCGACCGTGTGCGCTGAGCAGAAAAATCTCATCGCGCGCCGCAACCGATTGCAGCGAACGCACCGCGCGCTTGAGCACACCCGCGACGCGCACCGGTTCTTTCTCGACGATGAAACTGCCGGACTGAATCTTCGAGAAATCGAGGATCTCGTTGATCAATCCCATCATGCGCTCGGACTCGCGATACGCCTCCTGCAGCAGATCGGCGTAGAGCGATTCGAGCTTCGCGCCTTCCTGGCCTAACACGAATTCGAGCGTGCCCTGAATGCCGCTGAGCGGACCACGAAGGTCGTGCACGATCTGCGCGGTGAAATCCGATTTCGCCTGCTCCGCTTCGCGCTGACGCGTGACGTCTTCGAACGAAAGCGCGGCGCCGGCTTCGCCTTCCTCGTCGACGATCATGATGCGATCGATGCGATAGATGCGGCCATCGAACTCGACATCGATCGTCCGCGACTCATCGCCTTCGAGAAAGAATCCCTGCAGCCAGCCGCGCTCGCCCGCAACCGCACGCGCGGCCTCGCGCAACCACTCTTCCGCTTCTTCGCCGAAGATGCTCTGGAAGGCTTCGTTGCGATAACGGATCTCGCCGGTTTGTGCGACGACGGCGATGGCGGTCGGAAGATGATCGAGCAGAGATCGCGTGAAGCTCATTGCGGCACCGTGATGGCGCGCTCCTGCTGGAGCTTCGCCAGAATGAAGATCGTGTGGAACGGATCGAACGGACTGAGGATCAGAAGCTTCGAGATATCGAGACGGCTATCGATCAACGAGACGAGATAGCCTTCCTGCGCATTGAGATTGTAGCGATCGAAGTTCGTGAGGAAATCCGCGCTCAGCTTCGGAACGGCCTGCATGCCGCGAGGGTGGGAGAGGAACTCGCGCACGATCTGATTGCGAATGATCTCGACATAACCGCGCAGCCCGAGGTCATCGGGATAGGCGCGACGGGCCTCGAGCAACTTCGTGTGCGTGTGCCACAAGCCGTGTTGTTTGAGGTACTCACCCACCAGCTTCGGCCAGTCTGGACGGGCGGTCGTGATTGGGGACGCGGCCATTGACGGGCATTCTACATTGCGCCTGACGCGGCGTTGACGAGGTGGGTCAGTCGCGAATCCATTAAACTCGTGCCGTGACCACGGAACAAGCGCCTCCGCCCGCCGAGCATCAGCTTCAGCCGCAGGCTCCGCCATCGCGAAGCCGTTCCCGTCTTCTGCTGTTGCTCGTTGCGGCGGTCCTCGGCATCCCGGCTGGATTTTTGTTCGCCCACGCGGTCCGCATGCCGGTCGTGAAGAATCTCGCGGACTATCAGCCCGCGATCATCACGCGCATCTACGACCGCAATGGTCTTCCGTTCGCCGAGTACTCGATTCAGAAGCGCATCGTCGTGCCGAAACGCGACATGTCGCCGCTGTTCGTGCAAGCCGTCATCGCCACTGAGGATTCGGAGTTCTACAAACACGGCGGCGTCGATCCGAAAGCGATCATGCGTGCGATCGTGAAAGACGTGATCGAGCGTCGTGCCGCGCAAGGTGCATCGACGCTCACACAGCAGCTCGCGAAACAGGTTTATCTCACGCCCGACAAAACGCTGCGGCGCAAGATCAATGAGATTTTCTTCGCGGTCCAGATCGAGAAGGATTTCACGAAGGATCAAATCTTCGAGCTCTACGCGAATCAGGTTTATCTTGGCCACGGCGCGTATGGCGTCGAAGCCGCGTCGCGTTTGTATTTCGGCAAGCACGCAAAAGATTTGACGTTGCCCGAAGCCGCGGTGCTCGCGGGGATGATCCGCTCGCCGATGTATTACAGCCCGATCACGCACGCCGACCGGGCACTCGTGCGCCGCAATCACGTCCTCGGGCGCATGCTCAAGGAAGAGTTCATCAAGCCGCAGCAATATCAGCAGGCAATCAACGCGCCGATCGTCCTCGGCACGTTCAAAGATGAAGCGCCGCGCGTCGGTGCGTATTTTTCCGAAGAGATTCGCCAGTACATCGAGAACAGCAAAGACTTCGGCGCGGAAGAGTTGTATCGCAGTGGATTGAAGGTGCACTCGACACTCGATCTGCGCGTGCAGCAAATGGCGGAAGGCGCACTACAGCGTGGCCTGCGTCGCTTCGATAAACGTCGCGGGTTCCGCAAACCGACGCGCAATCTCGTCAGTGAAGGTCTCGATCCGGAAACGTATCGCGATCCGAGCTGGAGCAATGAGCCGTTCGCAATCGATCGTCTGTATCCTGCGGTCGTATTGAACGTGACGAAGGACAACGTCACGGTGCGCGTACATCGCGAGCATATTGAGTTGCCGACGGATCGCTGGGCGTGGACGAAGAAGAAAACGCTCGACGGTTTTCTCAAGCGCGGCGATGTCGTGCACGTGCTGCAAGCCGAAGACGCGAAGACCAAGACGACGAAGTGGATGCTCGATCAGATGCCGCTCGTGCAGGGCGCGATCGTGGTGCTCGATGTGAAATCGGGCGAGGTGCGTGCGCTCGTCGGCGGCTATGACTTCCAGATGTCGAAATTCAATCGCGCGGTGCAGTCGCGACGCCAAACGGGATCGTCGTTCAAGCCGCTGGTGTACGGCGCGGCGTTCGAAACCGGCCTAACACCGGCGGATACGTTGTTCGATGCACCAATCGCGATTCCGGTCGGCGATCAGATTTATGCGCCGAAGAATTACTACGGGAAGTACGCGGGCATTGTGACGATTCAGCGCGCGCTCGAATTGTCGATCAACGTGCCCGCGGTCAAGACGTACATGATGACCGGCGGCGATCGCGTGGTCGATTTCGCGCATCGCTGCGGCATTACCGCGGATCTGCCGAAATATCCGTCATTGTCGTTAGGCGCGGCAGGCGTGTCGCCATTGCAGATGACGGCGGCGTACAACGTGTTCGCGAATCACGGGGTTTATTCGAAGCCGCGGTATATCTACAAGATTACGGATCAAACGGATCGCGTGCTGCAGGAAGTGCCGACGGAGTTGTCAGAGGCAACGTCACCGCAGGTGGCGTTCGAGATCGCATACATGCTGAAGGGCGTGATCGATCGCGGTACGGCGTACGCCGCACATACGCTGGCATCGCCGCTCGCCGGAAAAACGGGAACGACGAACGGGTATACCGATGCTTGGTTCATCGGGTTTTCACCGGAGTACACAGTAGGCGTATGGACGGGTTATGACGATCCGTCGAAGTCGCTCGGCGGCGGTGCCACGGGCGCGGATGTGGCGTTGCCGATCTGGATCGATGTGTTCAAGCAGATGGAGGAGCAGAAGCTCCGAACCGCAAAAGAGGATTTCGAGCCGCCCGCGGGCGTGGTCGTTGTTCCCATGGATCTGCAAACAGGTCGTCGCGGCACAGGTCCATGCGGTCGCGTGGTGATGCAGGCGTTCGTCGCAGGGCAGGAGCCGGATAAGGATTGCAGCGGGGCGAGTGTGCAGGTGAGTAAGCTGCCGTACTACCTGCAACGTCCGTTCTATACGCCAAAGGAAGCGGAGCCGACACAATCGGCCAACGACGCATCAGCGCAGGCCGGC
>JACZCU010042859.1_pt1 | contig 18046 bp, 31 predicted proteins | sample 8641851 | NCBI WGS metagenome assembly JACZCU01 (sample SAMN15324605, study PRJNA640507) | soil metagenome | isolation source: monocropping sugarcane control | place: China: Luxin town, Laibin City, Guangxi Province | collected 2019-07-25 | depth 10cm m | reverse complement strand
TTCCCAGCGGTTCGGGTCTAGAACGCCGTCGTCGGAACCGATCGTCCCGTCATCGGCGATCTTCCACTTTGCCCAGTAGAAGCCCTCGGCGTTGGGTGGCGGCATCCGGCCCATCAGGCAGCCTCAGGGCTCGGCAACGCAGCGACGTTGAGCACCTCGGCCGTCATGGCTTCGGCTGTGGCGCGCCCAGCGGCGGCGACTTCCTCGGCGGTGGTCGCCTCGGTGCGTTCAGACATCTCTGGCGAGAGATTCAGCTCGATCTTGCCGTACTGGCCGAGCACTTCGATGGTCGTGCGGAACGGCTTACTGGGATCGGGTGAGCTGCCATAGCCGTAATAGCCGTCGCGACGGACTGCGATTTGAGTGACGAACATTGGTTGCTCCTCAGAAGGGGATTTCGTCGTCGCCGATACCGAAGTCTTCGGCGGGTGGCGGGGGAGGGGGCGGCTCGTCTTTGGGGAACGAATTCGCAATCTCGTGCATGACCTTGACCACGCGGGCGTAAGCCGCCTTGTCCATGGTCGCTTTCCAGCCGGGGAAGTTCTTCTCCCAGGCCTCCTTGAAGAGGCCCTTGTCGGCGCTGGCGCCGCGCAGGAGATTGATGGCCCGATCCTCTAGGCTCGGAAGCTGGTGAGTGGTGGCGTCGGCGTCGTTGTCGCCTTCAGTCGGGATGCAGAACTCCTGCATTGCCATGTACTTGTAGGCGGCGCTCATGGCCTTGTTGGTGGCCTTGTCGCCACTGTCCATGGCCTCGCCGAACATGCGGGCGAGCTTGACTGAGCCGTCGCCCGCGGAGGCGAGTTCGAACTCCATGTCCACGGTGACGTAGAAGAGAGTGCCGCCCTTGGCCGTCTGCACCACCTCCTTGCTGCGCTCCAGGCAGCGGGGGGTGATCACAAGATGATTGCGGGACAGGATCGGCGCGAGCGCGTTGTAAACGTCGTCGATGCCGCGGAATTTGTAGCCCTGCTGGGCGTTGTTCCGGTCCTTGCTGATCCCTTCGCGGGAGATATCCAGCATAACGGCGTTGATAGCCTGGAGGACATGCGGGGCGGTGATTTCCGCCTCTGCCTTCAGGTCAGAGACAACCTTATTCATCGGAGTGGACCTGTTGTTCGGCTAGGATTTCGAAGAAGTCGGCGTCATCGCAGCTGCAGGCCGGCGCGCCGCAAAAGGGACATTCGTCGGTGGCAGTGCGGGGCAGGGGCCCAGCATCGCCGCACAGGTTGCGGTGAAAGTTCCCGGGGGCGCTCATCTAAAGCCCCCCATGAACAGCAGCGATCACCGCCAGCGCGGCTCCAATCACCAGCCACCAGCTTGAGTGGGTCTTGGACTCCTTGGGTCTCCAGCCTTCGTAGGCGGGGTATTGGCCTAGTAAGCCGGTCTTCGGGTCACGAAGGACCGGGCGTTCAAAGACGGTCGCAGTCATGCGGCCCTCCGAAAGGGGCTCACGCGCTCAATCCCGCCAGCGGCGGTGTGAGCTTCATGGAGCAGGTTGAAGAGGGTCGGCTCCCGCTCATCCATGAAGAGGTCGAGCAGGGCTTCGACTTGGCGGTCTTGCAGGCGAACTGGCCGGCGAGCGTCAGGCGTCCAGAACACTGAGCCATCCTCGGCGAAGAAGAGGGGGTGACCCATCTCAGTCCTCCCGGCGAAGGCGGTGTTGATTGGCGCGCTCGACGGAGGAGGCGAGGCCGTCATGGCTGCGGGCGAGGTAGCCGCTGTCGTGCAGATCTTTGCCGTGAGCCAGGGCTGCCGCGATCACCGCATCCATCGGCAGCGCGTCGAGATCGAAGGAGGGCTTCCGGCCGGCGCTAATGTCGCGATAGGCCGCGAGCGCCATATCCTTTGCCGTGATCTGAGTGCCGTCCGCGGGCATCGGTGTGCTCCGTTGTTTGTGGGAGCACTATGACAAAATGTGCTAACCGTTGCAAGCACAATTTGTGCTAACTCGCGCCGCGTCAGCACGGAGCGTATTAAGAAGGGGAGTGGCTAGCCCCTCGGGCGCATGTTCTTGACACGCGCCGCCCAGACCACCTCTTGGTCGAAGATCGGCTCCTCGCCGCCGTTAGATATGAGGTGGTAGCGCCCCGAGTCGCCTGCTGGCCGCAGGATCTTCACGAGCACGCGCTCGTCAGGGAGACCCACGACGCAGAGCGCACCATATAAATCAGGCGTCACGGGCGAGCGGATCTCATCATAATAGACCAGCCAACGGTCGAACGCGGGACCGAGGCTTGTTCCGCGGACTTCAGCGGCGACGGTCTTGATCGTCGCATTCTCAGGCGCTTCCACTACACCCAATCCTTCGTCCGCGTTGGCGTAGTAATGCGCCGCTGACCCAGCCCCGACGTATCCCACCAGCGGCACCGTGCGCCCGGTAGGTACGCGCTCGAGCTCCAGTTCAGCGGTGGAAAGCTGGAGGGCGTCTGCGATGCGCTGCACGTCCTCACGGGTCGGCTCAGTGCGGCCGCGCTCCCATGAGCTGATGGTGGTCTGCGCCTGGTTGATGCGCTCGGCGAGCCTCCCTTGCGAGACGCCGCGCGACTGGCGCGCCTCTTTGATCCTCTGTCCGATCGACATCCGGCGAAGCTGACGTAGGCCAATTCCACGGTCGAACGACAATTTGTGCTTGGAATGAGCACAAAACGTGCTATCAAAGAGGCCATGCGTTCGCACGGAGATATCGTCCGCACCTACGGAGCCGCCGGTCTGGCGCGTGATCTCACTGCCGCCGGGCGCAAGGTTCACCAATCGACCCCGCAGCGCTGGGCCGAGCGGGATTCGATCCCCGGCGAATACTGGAAGACGCTTGTCGACCTGGGCGCGGCCTCATTGGACGAGCTCGCTGATGCTGCTAGCCGGAAGGCAATCGGGGGCGTGGCATGACGGCCACCCCCGGACATTTCCTGCAGATTTTGCACTGCCGAATCATCCACGCAACTGCAGCCCTGGCGGCTGCGTCGTCCGACTCCGATGCCGGCGCGTTCGGGTCCTCGTTCTCGAGCGCGGCAATCGCACGCTCCCCGCGCTTTCTACATCGGCGCGTCGCTCTTGGCCCCGCTTTCAGGCCAGTCAGGCTTGCAGCGAACGCCATTCGAAACACGCGTTCTTCGAAGTGCGGGCCGGGAAACTCTGAGACTGACATGGCGCCATTCGAGCGCCGCAGATCTTACCCAGATCTTACCGAACATGGTGAACGCCACCCGTCTAGCGAGTGCTTGGCCCAATTTGGGCTCCGAATTCCCAAGGAGCGGGAGCCTATACACGCAACTGCTAGGTGTATGCCATACGCAGCGGCCCAATCTGGGCTTATTCCCCTGAGAGGCCACTGAAATGGCGCTCAGGGGCAAAATTCTAGGCACCGAGGCGCCCACGGCCTCACCACGAACCTTCCAGTTCGCGCGCGCCAGACGCCGAGCCCCCCTCCAGGGCGTGCGCGAGGGGTCGGGAAGCTGTACCCCCGGCTATCCCGACCCCACCCCCACCACTCTTTTCACGCGCGAGCATATTGTGGGCTTTGGCGAGCCTCCACGCTGCTTGCGCTTTCTCATGCGTACTGGCCTGGGACACCGCCCGCAAAGCACGGTCCCTGACCTTAATCATCATCTCCCGCGTCACCTCCATGGTGAATCACTCCGTCCCCGCGGCGGCCCGCCGCGCCCGTTTGGCGGTCACACTCATGACTGACGGGGCTTGGGAAATCGTGGGCAAAGATGGCCACAAATTCCCCTTCCAGAAGACGGTAGGGGATGCGCTGCGAGATCTGGTCAAGCAGCGCCTGAAACATCGCGCGCGCAAACACACAGAAGAGTGCTGGGGATTGGACCCCAAGACCGCGCGCAACTTCATCACCAACGCAAACGTCTCGGAACGGACGCTCACAAAAGCTGCGTGGTCAGAGGGATGGGAACTCTGGCACGCGCTTGGGGTGGAGCTGTTCGGTCAGACCTATGCGGAACACCTGTCGGGGGTTATCCGTGACCACGAAGCAGCCAAAGAGCGAGCCGCCGCGCACCGCCGTAACCTTCTCGGCCTGGAAGCGCGCGCCTCTGAGCTGGTCTCTGTTTTGGATGGGCCGGACGCTTAACGCCAGCGGCTTCGCCTTCGTCGAGCTTGGCGAGCGGCTGATGGCGCATGCACTCGACAATCTCACCCAATCCCCGGCGGCCGGGGGAGTAGGCCGCACCCCTTTTCTCGATGATGCACCTGGCGCTGAGGCTTCGGCCTCAGCGTCCTTTTCGTCTTGCGACGCTCCGCAATCATGGCGGGGGCGCTGATGTTGGTCTGGTTCCTGATCGGCTGGCCCTGCGCCGCTACCTTCTTCGCCCTCGGCGTTGCTCGCCTGATTGGTGTCGCCATGGGTCCAGACGAGGAATCCGCCCCTGACGATGCAGTCATCAGCGCGCTCATGGAGGTGCGTTGATGTGCGATCACGTCGAATGCGCTGCGCTCCGTGATGAAGTCGCCGAACTGCGTAAGGCGCTCGGCCTCTCCGGGCGCCTAACTGAGCAGCGCGCCATCGAGCGCGCGTTCGGCCTCAACCGCTCCGAGGCGAGGTTGCTTCAGGCTCTTTATGACGCGAGCGGCAAGGTCGTCCCGCGGCAGACGCTCGACTCCGTGGTTCTGAAGGCCACCTCCTATGAGGACGGATCCGACGCGCTGAAGACGCACGTCTGCCGCGTCCGCGCCAAGCTGGGCCCGGAGACGATCGACACGGCAGACGGTGGCTACGCGATCACCCATGCGGGTCGGGCATTGGTCGCGAGCGCGCTCAAGCTCCACGCGGAGGCCGCGTGATGGCCGCGCGCATCTCCCGCAAGTTCGCTTCGCTCGCCGGCCCTATCGGCTCCAAGCACCGCAACGACAAGACTCCGGTCGACGGCGTGACGTTCGACAGCAAGCGGGAGAGCGAGCGGTGGCTGATGCTCCGCGCGCTAGCCCAGGTCGGCGAGATCACCTGTCTTGAGCGCCAGGTTCCGTTTCCGCTGATCGTGAATGGGAAGCAAGTCGCGAAATTCGTGGCGGACTTCACGTATCGCGACAAGCAGGGACACAAGGTCGTGGAAGACGTCAAGTCTTCTCACACACGAAAATTGCCGGTCTACCGCCTGAAGAACAAGATGTTCTCGGCGCAGTACGGCTTCCAAATCAAGGAAGTCTGACGATGGTCAAGGTATCACTTGGCGAGCGCGCCAGCATGCTCATCCTTGCAAAGGATGGCCTGACACCGACCGTTATCGGTCGGCTGCTTGAACGCGACGCCCGCACCGTTCGCGGCGTACTTGAGGGACGGGAAGACAGAAAGCCCGGCCCCCCGATCAAATATCCAGATCGCGCCACCGTCCTACGGATCGTGGGCGAAGAGGCTCAAGCCCATTCCGCCCGTATCGCTGATGTGCTGGGCGCGTCGAACAAGGCCCGCGCCAAGCGCGCCCGCACTGCGGCCGTGATGCGGATCATGAGCGAGACCGGCTGCTCTCATCGCGGCCTGGAAAAGATCTGGGGCGCCAGCCTGAAGCGCCTCGCGCGCCGCAACGTCCGCCGCGAAAGCCTCGAAGTCGCGACGATGGAGCGGCTCGTCTGGATCTACGGCGAGGCTCGCGCCGAACAGATCGCTGCAGGACGCGATCCGAAAACCCAGCGGGACATCGCCGCTTGGAACCGCCTTTGCGCATTGGGGGATACTCATGGCTCGAAACGCCAAAGCCGTTGATTGGACAGCCGAACAGGACGCCGTTCTGACGCTTGAATGGCGCATCCCCGAGACGTCCGCCGGCACGATCGCCAAGACGCTCGGCCACCCTGTAAAGGCCGTCGAATATCGCGCGAAATTCGTCCTGAGCCTCGGCCGCAAGCCGCCGAAGGTCTCGCCGTGGAACGATGAGACGACAGCCGCCAGTTTCCTCGAGCTGTGGAAGCGCCCGGATCTTAGCCTTCCCGCTATCGCAAAGATTCTGCGCCTGAGCACAAACACGCTCCGTGGCCGTGCTCGCCGGCTGGGCCTTCCGCCCCGCCAGATTGCGCCGGGGCCCAAGCCGCAAGCCAAGGCGGACCCCAAGCCCAAGCTGCGCAAGAAGCGGCCTGAGCTGATCTTCTGCGGCAGCGGCGCGCTCGTGGAGCGCTCCGAGTCCTACAAGCCGCCGGAGGACTGGAATCCAAAGGCCTGGGAACCGCTTCCGGGCATTGACCCCGTGCCGTTCATCGAATTGAAGCGCGGGCGCTGCAAGTGGCCGATCGGGGATTCCTCCGGCGCCGAAATGCTCTGCTGCGGCGCGGTCGCTACCGAGCGCGCCTACTGCAAAGCACATGCCCGACGCGCGTACTACACACCGCCCAAGCCCGCGCCGAAAGAGCAGCCTGCCGAAGTCAGCAACGCCCAGATGCTGCGGAGGGTGGCTTGATGGAGTGCGCCTCCTGCGAACGCCTGCGCGAGGAAATCCAATTCCTGCGCAGCGATTTGGGCCTGGTTCAGGAAGAGACCGACCTCTCCCGATTGAAAGAGGTCTTCGGGCTCATGCGATCGTCTGCCCGACTGTTGATGGCGCTCTATCGAGCTAAAGGCCGCTTGCTGCTGTCTTGGCAGTTGGCCGACTTATTTGAGACCTCGTCTGACAGCACCAACGTCGTCTCAGTCCACGTCAGCGCCATCCGCAAGGCGTTAGGGCGGGGATCTGTAATCAACTCGCGCAGCCAGGGTTTCCGCCTATCCAAAGAGGGATTGGGACTGGTTGACGCTGCGCTGTCGGGAACGCTGCTCGGCTATTCGCCGGACGCTGAAGTTCGCGCGGCGTAGCATGTCAGAGTACCGGAATTATTGGACGGCGGAAAACGTCACGCTGTTGCGGTCCTGGTATCTCGACCAGCAGCTCACGCCAGCCGCCATCGCCAAGCGCCTTCAGATCAAGGTCACGCGGGTTCGGCGGAAAATCACGACGCTTGGCCTTCCGCCGCTCCGCGATGAGGCCCTATTGCAGTCGCGCCGCCGGGAACTGAGCGACGCAGCCTATGCGGGCCGCCTGCGCGCGAAGGCCGCACGCGGCGAGTTCGTCTGGACAGACGCCTACGTGGCGGAACTTACGCGGCTCTACCTGGACGAGGATATGCCGTCCGCCGAGATCGCCGCGCGCTTCGGCATCAAGGCCACCGGAGTTCGTCGCAAGGTCGTGCTGCTAGGCCTGACGAAGCTCAGGAAGGCCAAGGGCGTAAAGCGCAGGCGTGTCAGACGCCTCGGCGCGACCACCAACGTGGTGCGCCTTCCCACAGGCTACGCGGCTGGCATTTCCAACTGGGAAGCCGCGCTGAAGTCCGCGCCGCCGCCTGTGCCTGTCGACCCCGCGGCACACGCACGGCGACAGCGTGCGGGCCGAAAGACGGCCTTTTACTACGCAGCGAGGAGGCAGGGTGACTATTAAGGCCGCCACGCTGCGAAAGCTCGCCGCGCTCAATCTCGCGCCCGACCAAATGGCCGGCGTCCTTGAGTTGCTCGCGGAACAAGCCGAGGCCGATGAATCGCGCCGCGAAGCGCAAGCTGAGCGTAAGCGACGCCAACGCGCGAGGGGAGACGACGGGACAGTCACGAGACAGTCGCGTGACGAAACCGAGACAGACGCGGGACATGGCGAGGACAAAGCGGGCGAAACCCTTTCCCTCCCGCCTTCCCCCCAAACCCCCCAACCACCCACCCATACCCGCGAGAAAAATAATACGCGCGCGAAGCGGTCTCATCGATGCCCGGAGATCTGGGCGCCGTCGCGGCGCGCGCTCGGCAAGCTGACCGAGGAGGGCTTTTCGGCCGGCGACCTGGAACGGGCCCTGACCCGGATGCGGGACCATGAATTCCGCGACGCCCATACCGAGTGGGACGCCGTCTTTCGCAACTGGGTCCGCAATAACCGAGATCGCCGCCCACAGCCCCGCTTAGCCCATGAACGAGCTGACCACCCAGACGCAAAACTCACTGCCAGCCAGGCCAACAATGCCCGCGCTTTCGCCGGCGCTGCTGCAGCTGCTGGACAGCGATGGCGACCCTGACCAGGCCGCAAGGTCGATCGCCGAAACCCTCACCATGCGCCAGGAAACGAGGGCGGTCCTGCCGGCGCTAAAGGCCGTGGCCGAACACAAGGCCGGCGAGGAAGGCGTTTACGCCGTCGTCAGTCGCCGGTTCGGCACGCTCGGAAAGCCCAACCTCTCGGAAGGCGAGTGGGCGAATTGGTGGGCCGACTACTACGACACCTGTGCGGATCTTCCGTTGGCCAGCCTCGAGGCCGGAATGCGTGCCTGGGTGAATAATCCCGAGGCGCAATTTATCCCGAGGCCAGGGAAGCTTCGCGAGCTCGCGGAAAAATCCCCCAGCCAAACCCTGCGGCGCTACCAGCGGGCCAAGCGCGCGCTGCAAATTGCCGATGGGCAGGCGCAAAAAGCGCCGGAAATCGCGCCCGAAGGTGTCCACGTCGATCAGCCGTCCGCAGTGCGGAAAATGCTGGCGGAATATCAGGCGAAATTCGCCGAGCGGAAGCCCGCGCCTCGTGCGCCGATGCCATCGACCGCCGGAAAGCCGGACGAAGGCGGATTAACCGCGGAAATGCGCGCGCTCCTCGCCAGACGCGAGAATGACGCGCCGTAGACATCAGTCATGGCCACGTTTTCATTCAGAAAAACGCGACCACGTGGTAAAAGAAAGCGTGTCGTTTAAAGAACACGCCCCGGTGTCCGCGCCCCCGACCCGGCATAGCGTGCCCCCTGGCTAGCGTTATGCGGCCAGGGGGTGTTCTTAAATCCATTCAGCCGGAACGACGATGAAAAACAGCTCGACGAAAACCATTTACAGCAGCGCAAAAATCCCCTGCGAAGACTGCATGTGCCCGCAGACGTGCGATAATTTCGAGCGCTGCATGCTTGTCCCTCTCAACGACGTCCCGCTTGCCGAAGAAGAGACGTCGAAAGCCGCCCTAGTTCACTGATGAACCCGCTGTTCGACAAGATAATTGGCTGGGGCTGGGCGATTTTCGGAATCGCCGTGCTGGTCGCAATTCTCCTGGCGATCGGAGGTGCGTGAATGTGCCGCCGGCCCGCTAAAGCCGCTCGCGGCTGCTCTGGAAAGATCCCTTACGCCACGCGCTCGCAAGCTCTAGCCGCAATGGAAGGCTTCAACCGCAGGAAAGGCGAGGGCGAAGCGCTCAAGTCCTATCACTGCGAGCACTGCGGAAGTTTCCACATTGGCCGCGATCCCAGGAACCGAGGCCCAGAGCACCGCGCCAGGTTCGACAAGGCATCCAAGGCCAAACGCTATTGGCAGCTCGTGAATGGAGAGGCGCTGTGATCGCTATCGCTATTCCGCTCGGTTTGTTCGCTTATTTCCTTTTGATCTACATGGCCGCAAGTTCCGTTGTTGGCGGAGACCCCTTCTGGTTTCTGCGTAAGGTTGTTTACCTAACGGACTGCTGGGGCGAGGTCCGCCGCTCGCGCGAACACACCGACGCGAACGGCGTGAAATGGGCCCCGGTCTATGGGTCCACGATGACCGGCCATGTCGTGTTGCTCCCCAACGGCGCGACGCGCGGCGAAAGCAGCTACATTAGATCTTGGAGCTACACACGCGAGCCGGCCTGCCGCATGGGCAAAATCGAGCGCCGCAATGCGCGGTTTGCCGAGCGTGCCACCGCCTAAGCCGTGGGCAAAGCGCAGAAAGACAACAGCGACACACCCGCTAAGACCGGCGGACGTCCAACACTGCTCACTGACGCCGTTCTTGAGGAGATCTGCGATCGTCTATCCAAAGGCGAGCCGCTGGCCGTCATCTGTCGCGACGAGCACATGCCGAGCGATCGGACCGTGCGGAGTTGGATGGCGAACAAAGAAGTATCTGCCGCCATCGCCCGCGCGCGCGAAGTGGGATTCGACAGCCTCGCTGCGGAGTGCCTGGAGATCGCCGACGACGTCACGAGGGACACGAAGATCGTGGGCGACGGCGACAATCTGCGCGAAGTGGCTGATACTGAATGGATTTCCCGCTCCAAGCTGCGCGTTGAGACGCGGCTGAAGCTTCTGGCGAAGTGGGACCCCAAGCGCTACGGCGACAAGCTGGACGTCTCGGCTGATGTGAAGGTGAGGGAGAGGGCCACGTTTGATCCCCGGCTGCTGTCGCCCGAGGAGCGCGAGCAGATCGAGGCCATTCTGAACCAGGCCATGCAAAGGCAGCTCGCAGGCCCCGACGTGATCGAGGGCGAGTTCAGGGAAGTGGGCGATGGCGAGGAGTAAGCGCGTAATACAGCCCGGCGCTGAGGGCGATGGCTGTAATACGCCGAAGACGCTCGTCAGCGTGCGGCTGCGAGCCGAGCTGTTAGCGCGGATTGATGAGTGGGCGACGGCGAGCGGAGTCAGCCGAACGGAGGCGCTGGAGCGCTTGGCTGAGCGTGGGCTCGAGCCTCAGGCGCGAACGGTCATGCCGCCGCCATCATCGTCAATGCGGGCGAACGCCAGTCAGACGTTCCAGCCCCGCAAAGACACCTATCCAGATTGGATGAGGAAGAAGTGACCTTAGGCCGCTTGCAGTTCGCCGATGAGCGCGCCCGCGGGGATGTGCCATTCCCGAGCGAGAAGCCGGATTTGGTCGAGCGTCAGCTCTCGCTTGTTGTTGAGGATTTCAGAGGCGCGCGAGCGCGAGCCCAACAGGTCGGCGAGATCCGATTGCGAGCGGTCGTTCTGCTCCATCATGAACTTGAGCACGTCGACCGGGGCGACATGGGGGATTGGGTACACGCGGCGCTCGTAGGATTCCACGAGGGCAACGAGAACTTCCACCTTGTCCCCGTCATCGGTGCCGGGTTCAGCATGGAACAGACGCTCGATTTCCGCGAGCGCCGCATCGTGGTCGGCTTCGTTGTGGATCGGTCGAATTTCCATCTCAATCACTCCTCAGTACAGGGACACCGTAAGGGCGTCGATTTTGTCGTATTCGGCGTGCGAGCCGATGAACTTCACGTAGACCCAGCCGCGTCCGAAGTTGAACGAAGCGATGAGGCGGAAGTCACCGCCAGCGATCACGAACCGCGCCCGATCGCCGTTGAGCGCCTTGGCCTTGGGAAACGCCCGCATCACGTCGTCCATGGTCTTGAACTCGGCCGCGCGGATGACGGTCATCCACTGCTCCAGCGCCGCCTTGGCTTGGGGGTTGCGGGCCGAGAAGGCGCGGACGACTTTTTGCGAGACCAAGTGCATGAGTGCTTATTGCATGTTCCCAACTATGGAACAAGGGAAGAGTTCCATAGTTGGGAACAATCTTTGGGGGAGGCTTCGCTGTGAGCGAGATGGTCGAGCGCGTGGCGCGGGCTCTGTTCCTGGCTGAACACCCCACCGCGGAATGGTCAGCGGGCCGCGCTCGCATGAAATGGTTCGCGCTTGCCGAGGCTGCCATTGCTGAGATGCGAGAGCCAACCGAGGCGATGATCGAGGCGGCGGATAACCGCTGGATTTCCTGCGGCGATCTCTGGGTCAAAATGATCGACGCCGCCCTCTCCCAAAGTGTAAAGTAACAACTAATGCTCACCGAACTCCGTTGCCCCCTCGAATGCTCCATAACCTCAAAGGAAGGGGCAAAGGGCCACGCCTTCGCCATCATCGACTATGGCCCAGAGGCTGATCTGATCTTTGTTGTTGTCGCTGACGGCGGCGAGGTCTGGTGCGTGCCGAACAAGGAAATCCGAGTGGCGCGCAATTGGACGCTAGGACGACGTGCTGATTGCTCATAACCCTTCCCGGGGGCCAGCAAGTCGACATCGAAGCCCAGCTTCAGGAACTCCAACGGGTCAAATGCGAAGACAGCCTGTACGAGTTCCTCAAGGCCGCGTGGCGCTACATAGACCCAAGCCCATGGGTTGACGGCTGGCCCATCGAGGCCGTCGCCGAGCACCTTCAGGCGGTCGCTGACGGCGAGATCCGCCGGCTCCTCATCAACATCCCGCCCAGGTGCGCCAAGTCCTCCCTGTGCTCCGTGGCCTTCCCCGCGTGGGTCTGGGCGCAGCCGTGGGATGCGCCTACCAGCGGCCCAGGCGTGCCGTTCCTCTCGGCCTCCTACGACATCCGTCTGTCCCTCCGCGACAACGTGAAGTGCCGCCGGCTCATCGAGAGCCCCTGGTATCAGCGCCTGTGGGGCGATCGGTTCCAGCTCACGTCCGACCAGAACACCAAGTCCCGCTTCTCCAACGACAAGAAAGGCGAGCGGCTCATCACGTCCATCGGCGCCGGCGTCACGGGCGAGGGCGGCAACATCATCCTGATCGACGATCCGAACGCCGCGAACGAGGTGGCATCGGAAGCCACCACGCAATCCACCATCGATTGGTGGACGGGCACGATGTCATCCCGCCTCAACGACCCGAAGACCGGCGCATTCGTGGTGATTCAGCAGCGCCTCGCCGAGAACGACCTTACCGGATACATCCTCGAGACCGAGGCGGAGAACTGGACGCACCTCGTCCTCCCGATGTCCTACGAGCCCGAGCGCTCGTTCCACACGTCGATCGGCTGGAAAGACCCGCGGACGGAGGCTGGCGAGCTCCTGTGGCCAGAGCGCTTCGGCGCGGCTGAGGTGCGCGCCCTGGAACGCGCCATGGGCCCGTGGACGGCCGCTGGCCAGCTCCAGCAGCGTCCCGAGCCCAAGGGTGGCGGCGTCATCAAGCGCGACTGGTGGCAGCTATGGGACCAGGACGCCTTCCCGCCCATGGATTACATCTTGGCCTCGCTCGACACCGCCTACACGACCAAGACCGAGAACGATTTCTCCGCGCTCACCGTCTGGGGCGTGTTCACCCAGGACCCGATCGCCACCGCCTCGCGTGTGATCGATACGGACGGTCGCCCGGTCTACATGGAGCGGATCTTCACGGAGCAGGCCCCCAAGGTCATGCTCATGAACGCCTGGCAGGAGCGGCTCGAGCTTCACGAGTTGGTCGAAAAGGTCGCGCGGACCTGCAAGGTGTTCAAAGCAGACACGCTGCTGATCGAGAACAAAGCGGCTGGTATATCCGTCGCCCAAGAGCTTCGACGCCTTTATTCTGGCGAGAAGTTCGCGGTCATGCTAAACAACCCAGGCAGTCAAGATAAGCTCGCCCGTCTGTATTCGGTGCAGCATCTGTGGGCCGAAGGGATGATCTACGCGCCGGATCGAGCGTGGGCGGACATGGTGATTACACAGGTCGGGCAATTCCCGCGCGGGAAGCATGACGACATCGTGGACACCTGCTCTCAAGCCCTCCGCAAGATGCGCGACATGGGGCTGCTGGTGAGGTCGCCCGAGCGAATTCAGGAAATCGAAGAGATGAAGAAGTTCACGGGGCGGCCGCCAGAGCCGCTGTATCCTGCGTGACCCCGATCATCTATCTCGCCGCGCCCTACAGCCACCCAGATCTGACCGTGGTCGGCCAGCGCTTCCTCGCAATCAATGTCGCTGCCGCCAAGCTGATCGCTGACGGCCATATCGTCTTCAGCCCGATCTCCATGACGCACCCCATCGCCATGGTCATGGGCAACCACCTCGCCCCGGCTTGGTCCGGCTTCGACGAGCCGTTCATGGACGCGTGCGCCGAGTGCGTCGTGCTGATGCTCGACGGCTGGCGCGAGAGCCTCGGGGTGGCGCGCGAGATCGCCTACTTCACCGCCGCCGGAAAGCCCGTGCGGTACATGGAGCCGGAGCCTGCATGAGCGAAAAGTCGCGCATTGACGACCTGGAAGAGCGCATCGCTCGTCTTGAGCGCACGCTGTTCCCCCTGGATCACCCGGCGCCCTATCCCGCGTGGCCAAGCATCGGCATCGGCAAAACGAAGTGCGCCGTTTGCGGCCTCGATTGGAGCGGCCCCATGGGCTACGTCTGCCCGAACTCTGCTTGCCCCATCCAGCCGCGGTCGACCTGCTAATGAGCATCTCGACCGACAACACCGCGCGCCTCGCCGGGAAGATCCAGGACACCTTCACCACCCGCGGCTCGGTCTACGGTCCACCAGAGGTGAACTTCGCCAACATCGCCGCCTTCTGGCGCGCCTGGCTGAAGGCCCGGCATGGTGTGGACGTGGAGCTCGACGGCCATGACGTCGGTCAGATGAGCGCCTTGATCAAGCTCGCCCGCCTCGCCGAAAGCCCCCACCACGAAGACAGCGCGCTCGACGCGATGGTCTACATCGGCTTGGGCCATGGCTGCGCGATCGACGCCGAACAGCTCGCGGTTGCCAAAGAGAATGCCGCGTGACCGACCGCGTCCTCTGCAACGCCACCGTCGATCAACTGAGAGGTGGCAGCGTCCCGCTCTGGGAGGTAACGGTCGAAGGATGACCGCCTCACGACAGACGCCGCGTATATACAATCGACGCCACATCGGATAATCTGGCCGCTCAAGAAGGCATCCGGCGGTTTGTGGAAGAAATGGAGGCGTTGAGCGAGTGATGATCAACTTCGCCCGACGCCATGGGATCTTCACGAGGACCGACTGACCGGCCTTGCTGGGGGCCTAAATCCACAGAACCTGCGGCTAGACCAGCCGACGCTTGATCCTGCGAACGAAGACGTTCAGGTCGAGATCGTCGAGAACGGCGACGACACGCCCGACTTCGACGAAGCCGGCAACATCCTGCGTATCGAGCACGGGGACGGCTCAGTCACCGTCTCGCTCGACGGCACGCCGCTCAACCAGCCAGAGCGCAAGAAGCCCACCGGCTGGTTCGACAACCTCGTCACGGAGATCGATGACGGAGAGCTCGGCCGCATCGCCGAAGATCTCCTTCGCGGCATCGAGGACGACAAGCAGTCCCGCCGCGAGTGGGTCGAAGCCCGGGCCCAAGGCATCCGCCTCCTTGGCCTGAAGATCGAGATCCCCGGCGTCGTGGGCGCCGCTGACGGTGCGCCAGTCGAAGGGATGAGCAAGGTCCGCCATCCGGCCTTGCTGGAGGCCGTGCTGCGCTTTCAGGCCAACGCCCGCAGCGAACTCCTGCCCACGGACGGGCCGGTCAAGATCCGCAACGACGACAGCGCGTCGATGCCGGGTGAAGACCAGATCGCGGACGCGCTGGAAGACGACCTCAACCACTACCTGACCGCGGTCGCGACGGAGTATTACCCCGACACTGACCGCATGCTGTTGATGCTGGGCTTCGGTGGCACGGGCTTCAAGAAGGTCTACTTCTGCCCGCTCAGGAACCGCCCGGTCTCTGAAAGCGTGGACGCGGACGACCTGATCGTCAGCAACGCCGCGACAGACCTGAAGAACGCCAGGCGCGTCACGCATCGGGTGTTCATGAACCCGAACACCGTCCGGCGTCTCCAGATCCTTGACGTCTATCGGGACATTTCGCTTTCCGACCCGCTCGCGCCGCAGCTCGACGGGATCAAAAAGGAAATCGCCTCTCAGCAAGGCGTCGATCCTGAGAAGTCCAACCCGCTCGACCGCGACCGTGAAATCTATGAGGTCTATTGCGACCTCGATATTCCCGGCTACGAGCACAAGAAGGACGGCAGCCCCACCGGGCTCGAGATCCCCTACCGCGTGACGATCGACGTCAGCTCGCGCAACATCCTCTCCATTGTCCGCAACTACGACGAAGAGACGAAGGAGCTTCCCGAGAAGCGCGTCACCTTCGTCAAGTTCCCGTTCGTGCCGGGCATGGGTTTCTATGACATCGGCCTGCTGCACATCCTGGGCAACACCACGAACGCGATGACGGCGGCTTGGCGCGAACTGCTCGACATGGGCATGTTCGCCAACTTCCCGGGCTTCCTGATCGCCAAGGCGGGAACGCGGCAGAACACCAACATCTTCCGCGTGCCGCCCGGCGGCGGCGCCCCGGTCGACACGCAGGGCGCGCCGATCCGCGACGCCGTGATGCCGCTTCCCTACGAAGCTCAGGCCATGGCCCCGCTGATGAACCTCGTGGGCGCCATGGAGGCCAACGCCCAGCGCCTGGGCGGCACGGCTGAACAGCAGGTCGGCGAGGGCCGGGCGGATGTTCCTGTCGGCACCATCCTCGCGCTCATCGAACAACAGGCGAAGGTGCTCAACTCGGTCCACAAGCGCCTGCACGCCGCCCAGGCCGAAGAGTTCAAGCTGCTCATCGAGTGTTTCCGCGAGCACCCGGAGTCGTTCATCCAGACCTCGGGCAAGCGCGGCCGCTCTGTCGTCACCTGGGACGTGCAGACGTTCCTCAAGGCGCTCAACGACTACGAGCTCGTTCCGCAGGCCGGCCCGAACACCGCCTCGCACACCCAGCGCCTGATGAAGACCATGGCGCTGGCGCAGGCCGCGCAGAGCAACCCACAACTGTTCAACGTCATCGAGGTCCAGAAAGCCGCGCTGCACGCGATGGGCTGGGCGAACCCGGAACAGTTCATCAACGCCTCGCCGATGCCCGATCCGAAGACGATCGACGCGCAGACCAAGGCGAAGACGGAGCAGGTCAAGGGGCAGGCGGCCATGACCACGGCCAACGCCCGCATGATCGAGGCGCACAGCAAGGCCCAGCAGCCGCCTCCGGACGCGCAGCAGCCGCAGGCGCCCGAGCCGCCAGATCCGGTGGAAGTCGAAAAGCTGAAGCTCCAGCAACAGGAGATGGTCGACGATCGTCAGCGCGACGTGTTGGAAGCCGAGAACCGCGAGCGGGACCGCGAAAGCAACGAGCGCCAAGCTGCGGTGCAATTGCTGCTTGGCCTGCTGAAGGACCCGAACGGCGTCGAGTTCCTGCGTAAGAACGGGCTCCTGCCGCAGAACTTCGTCGAGCAGCTTGAGAGCAATGAGCCACCGATCGCAGGCTTGGGCGGGGCGGACGCGCAGTCGTGATGCACGTCGACACAGGGAAGACGGCGCGTGCGGCGGTGCTGACGGCCTGCAACCTCGTCAACCATTCGCCCAGCGAGGCGCAGAAGCGCGCCGGGAACTACAAGAAGGAACACGTCTCCCTCCAAGGCCTGCCCATCGCCATCGAGAACAAGAAGGGCTCCATCCGTCGTGGCGTCGGCCCGAACGGCAAGGCATGGGCCTGCGAGCTGCCCGCGGACTACGGTTACATCAAGGGCACCGAAGGCGCGGACGGCGACCACCTGGACGTCTATCTCGGTCCCGATCCGAACAGCCGTCAGGTCTTCATCGTCAACCAGATCGACCACAGGACCGGCCGCTTTGACGAGCACAAGGCAATGCTCGGCTTCGATTCCGAGAAGTCAGCCGTCGAGACCTACTGCAAGGCATTCTCGGACGGCAAAGGCCGCCAGAGGATCGGCAGCATCGAGACAGTTTCGATGCACGCCTTCAAGGGATGGCTGAAGGCGCACAAGACCACCAAGCCCGCAGATGCCGATAAGATTATCGATCACGCAATCCGTAAGGCGCTGCGTAAATGACGAAGTGCTTTCAGGGGCAATTTATGTTACTTTCAACAACCGCCCGCGTGTGCGTGAATACGTCCTTGGAGTGGATGAATGTCTGAACTTGCCAAGTCCGCCCGCAAGGCGAACCACGACAAGGCCAAGCGCCTTGTGGAAGGCGACCCGCACGGGAAGGTGGACGCCTCCGGCTATCGCCAGCCCCCGCCGATCCTCATGGGCGAGCAGCGCGGCGCAAAGCCCACCCCCGCCAAGTTCAAGCGTGGCGGCAAGGTCGAAGGCGAGCACGCGAGCCATCACGCCGGCAAGAAACCCCGCGCCAAAAAGGCGGACGGCGGCTCGTTCGTGCCCACCCAACGGTTCGGCTTCGCCCCCACCTCCGGCAGTTCGATCATGCACAACGCCGGCCTCAAGCGCGGCGGCGCGGCCCACTCCGATGAGAAGCAGGACATCGCCCACATCGAGAAGGAAGTGAAGCCGGCTTCGCTGAAGAAGGAGCGCCCGAAGCGCAAGCACGGCGGCCGCGCAGACGCCCATTGGATCGAGCACGCCGGCCTGAAGAAGGGCGCGCTGCACAGCGAACTGCACGTTCCCGAGGACGAGAAGATTCCGGCCAAGAAGCTGGAGAAGGCCGAGCACAGTTCCAACAAGCTGGTCGCGAAGCGCGCCTACCTCGCCGAGACGCTCC
>JACZCU010134211.1_pt1 | contig 18071 bp, 14 predicted proteins | sample 8641851 | NCBI WGS metagenome assembly JACZCU01 (sample SAMN15324605, study PRJNA640507) | soil metagenome | isolation source: monocropping sugarcane control | place: China: Luxin town, Laibin City, Guangxi Province | collected 2019-07-25 | depth 10cm m | reverse complement strand
CGTCACGGTGACGTTGAGTGAAACCGCCTTCGCGGTGGTCGGAACGCCGCACAAACCACGGACCTGAAAATTGCGCGTGGAGTTCGTCGTGAACGCGGGACCGCCATTCGTCGAGTTCGCATTACGCGTATCGACCAGGCGGCACGGCGAAAGCGGGTAGTACTGAAACGGACCGCTCTGCGCGAAGGCGCTGCCAGTCAGGATGAGAGCAGAAGCGAGAAGGGTCAATTGCATCAAGCGTCGCATTAGGGTTCACCTCATTGGAAATAGCCGGTCACATCGATGAGGAAGTGCTGGGCGGCAGTTCCGCCGTTGTAGATCGTCACCTGTCCTGCTCCCGACAACGTGAGAATTGAATTCGCGGCCCGAGTCTTCCCGGTCCGGTAACTGATGTTGCTAGTTCCTGGCCAGGAGATGCCAGTCGGGAAAAGCGCGAGCATGCCGTCGACAGTCGGCCCCACCGCCGTGACATTCGCGACGACCGATTTCGCACCACTAGGAATGCCACAAACACCGGTCATCTGGATCACGCGCGTCGACGTCGCGGGCAACGCGGGGCCACCGTATGGACCATTGGGCCAGCGCGTGTCGATGACGCGACACGGCGTAACGTTGTAGAGCGCGGCGCTCGTCGTCGGAGCAACCACGACCGTGATTGTGATCGTCGCGCTATCCACCGAGCCGCACGCGTTCGTGGCGCGCACCCAGTAGCTCGTGGTGGTGGTCGGAGAGGCACTGATGGGGTTCCCGACTGCAGTCGGGGTGGAGGTGTTGCCGGACGTACCGACGTACCACTGGTACGTAACACCGCCGCCGCTCGCGGTCGCATTGAGCTCGACGCTGCTGCCTTGCGTAATGGCCAGAGATCCCGGCAACACAGACGTGAAGACTGGCGGCGTGCACGACGGCACGGTCACGCTGGCGGAGTCCGTCGATGCGCAGCCGTTCGAGCTCGTGCCGCGCACGCGCAGCGTGACGGGGTTCGTCGTCGCGGTGAAGTTGATCGTGGTGCCGGTGGTCGATCCGTTGATCGTGCCGTTCGTGATCGTCCAGTCGTACGTGATGCCGCCAAGCGGTGAGACGACCGACGCATTCGCGCTGTTGCCCGCATTCACCGACGCAGGCGCGGAGATCGAGCGCGAGGCCGGCGTCACTGAGTCGATGTAGTTGACGATGCGATTCTTCATCAGCTCGCTGACCTCACCGGCTTTGCCGAAGAGGAAGCGGCTCTGCGAAGAACCGAGAAGGTGACAGTAGCTCATGACCGTCCCCTTCTCCGGCGGCGCCGTCTGCGTGCCGCTGTAGCAGCCGCCCTGACCGTTGTAGCACTCGTCGATGAAGTTGCGCGTCACGCCGTAGTTCGATTTGTCCGTCGCGGTGAGCGCGAAGCAGTGCGTGTGCGGTCCGTTGACGTTGTGCCCAAGCTCGTGCGCGACGCCGAGCACCGGCCAGTAGTTCGATGCAGGTAATCCGTACTGCACGCCACCAACAGTCGCGTCCGGATTCGGAACGGTGGTCGACGGATTGCCGAGGCCGAGGTAGACGTAGCCGCCGCCGTAGTGACCCTGGAACACTCCGCAGCCACCATCGGAGCAAAGAAAATCGCTCGTGCACGAGGCGCCGATCCATGCAACGCCCGCGGTCTGGCTCTTGCCGCTCATCAGGATGACCGACGAGCGTGGTCCGTTGAACGGACGCGTTCCCGAGTTGTGCCACAGGTCGCCGAGCTCCGCGAGCGCGTGCGACGTCGAGTACGTCTGCGTCGTGCCGTTCCACAGGCCGCTTTGTCCCGGCACGATGAGGAACGGATCCGAAGCGGAGCTCTGCACGCGCGAGAACGTGATGACCAGATCGGTGCGGAGATCGCGTTTGTAGATCGTCGAGACCGCACCGACGACATTGCCGATGAACGTATTCACCGTCATCGGATTCGAGCCCATGTCCTGATAAAGCTCGTAGTCGGTCTCAATCGCGAGATTGAGCGTGTACGTCGCAGTGCCGCTGAGCGTCCCTTCCGCGGCGACGGCGCCGAGGGAATCGGCGGTGAGCTTCGGAAGACCTTTCTTCGGAAGCATGTCGAAACGATCGATGTCGCAGGAGAAGCTGCCATCGATTGGAAAATCATCGAGCGCGTCCGCTTCATCGATCGTCACTTCGTTCTTCGCATTCGTGCGCATCTTGTAGCGCACCTCATCCGCGACGACGAGACCGTCGGTGGTGCCGTCATTTGCGACGGCCATGAAGACCATCGAATCCGGACTCCCATCGACCGTTCCTCGGTAGTAGCTCACGTTCGGACGCTCGAGTTTCGTGCGCGTGCCGTCGGCGTTGTCGACGACGAGCTCGGCATTCGGTGCCCAGACATCGAAGCGCTCGAGCTCGAACGTGCGTACGGTGTCGCCAACCGGAATGCGATCGAGTTGCACATGCGTACCGGCCGGCAGCGCCGCGCGAAGTTTGTTGAGCTCGCGCGCGTCGACGCGGCTTTGCATCGGCGCGGCGCTCAATGTCGCGGCAGTCAAAGAGAGAGAAAGTACCGCCACCAGGCGGAGCACTGCTGAATTCGTTTGCATTGTTCGAGAACCCACGGACCTTGCTTAGGGCTACAAATAACCCGTGGGATCACGAACCAACGTGATCCGGCTCACGCGCCGGACAAATTCATAGAGTTGTTTACGCGGTGTTCATTGGAAATATCCCGTCACGTCGATGATGAAATGCACAGCAGGCCCGGCGTTGTAAACCGCAAGACGTCCCGACGCTGAGAGGCGAATCACAGCGTTGTTGGCGCGCGTGTTGTTCGCGCGGTAGCTCAACGTGCTCGTGTTCGGCGGCGCGCTACCCGTGCCCGGATACACCACGAGTGTGCCGTTACCGCTCGGCGAAACCGCGGTGATATTGAACACGACCGCTTTCGCACCCGTGGGAACGCCACACACTCCGGTGATCTGTACGAAACGCGCGCTACTCGCTGCCACCGGCGTCGATGAGCGCGTATCGAGTGCGCGACATGGCGTCACGAGGTACAACCCCGACGCGGTCCCCGGCGCCAACCCTTCGGTACGCACCGTAATCGTCGCGGCGCTGCTGTTCGCCGTGCCGCACGAGTTCGATACACGCACCCAGTACGACGTCGTTGCACCTGGTTGCGCGGTGTACGAAGCGCTCGTCGCACCGGGGATTGGATTCGATGTGTTTCCGCTCGCGCCGACGTACCACTGATACGACAACGGCGTCGTTCCGCTCGCGGTTACGCGCAACGTGACGCTCGCTCCCGGGTCGATCGTTTGCGATGACGGTTGCGTGGTGATGCTCGGCGGCGTGCACGCCGGTCCGCACGTGCCGCCCGGATACACCGACTCGGCCGCATGCTGATCCCACGGTTGCAGCGTGTAGTTGTAGTTCGCGCTGACGCTGGAGTTCATGATCGCGGCGGAGGTGCATTCTTCGCTCGCTGAGTTGCACGCGCCGCCGTCGAGATGACTTTGATTCGAGTGACGCCAGCCGATGCCGTGTCCGAGCTCGTGCGTCATCGCCGTCGCAAACGATGCATTCGATGCGGTATAGCCGTTCTGAAAAACAACATCGGCATCCGTGATGTTCAGCCACGACTGCGAGAGAAACGTGTGGCTGCCGGCGAACGAGAGGAACGTGATCGCAACCGTGCCCGCGCCGGTCCACGAGCCGCTGATGCGCGACTGCGGGTCGTTGTATTCGACGACGTTCACGCCGTCATGATTCGCGGAGGCCGTCGCGCGTTGTCCGCCGTAGACGAGATTGATGAGCGACGCGCAGTCGTTGTTCCACGCCGCGAGTCCGTTTTGAATCACGCTCACGCCGCCGTCTGACGCGTTCGCGATGTTCTGATCGCTGCGCTTGTAGAACGTGACGCCAGCGGACATGTTCGGCCAGCGGATCGGCTGGTTGTTCACGAAGTCCGTGTACGTTGCCGCGGGAAATGGTGCGGCGTTCGTCGTGACATTCAGCGGCGTCGTGTTGGAGCTCGGCTCGAGCGTGACGGTCGCGGCATCGACGAGATAGTCGCTCGCGACATTCGCATCACGTCGCCGCGCTTTTTGCTCGACGAACGTGAGGAAACCTTCTTCCTTTCGAACGGGCTCGTGATGCACGCGTCCCGCACGATCCCAGCCGACGACATTTTCCATGTCGCGCACAAGCAATCGCTCGCCGGCTGTCGACGTGACGAACTGGAATCGGCCTAACGTGAGATCCGTGGTCTGCCAGCGTCCGCGCTCATCGCGCGTGAGAAAGATGAGCACGTGCTCGCCCTGCTCGTAACGCGCCGCGCCCGGAACGATGAGTCCGCGCTGCTCTTCGATCACGCCGCCGGGCGAGACGATGGTCACGAGCTCGCCGCGCTTCGGTCCGCCTTTGATCGCGCGCTCGACGCGAATCTCGTAAAAGGTCTCGATGGTGTTGTTTTGTTCGCGGACGTAGGAACCTTCGACGGTTCCGGTCATGATTGCATTCGATTTCGCGACGAGCTCTTCATCGGTAGGAACGATGAACGACGTCGCCATCGCGCTTCCCGCTGCCAGCAACAACACGGTCATCGCGATGCTGAGTCTGTGATTCATGGGGATCCTCCACATCTCGTGCTTCGCCCAATGAAAAATCCGCGCCTGGTTATTTGCATCACATGGCACGCGCTTTTCAGATCGCGAGTCGCAGGAGAACCTCGATGAAACGCACCCTCGCCGTCCTGATCCTCACTCTCGCCGCGGTTGCTGCATTCGCCGATGACACGCCGATCGAGAAGCCGATTCGCTGGACCTGGATCGCGACGTCATGCGAAACGTGGAACTGCGCGGCCGCGGCGCTGGTGATGGCCGATGGCAACAAGTACGTGATGGTGTTGCCGACCGGACGCGAGGACAAACCGTGGATCGTGCTGCGGCGCATCGAAGAAGGCGCGATCGAGATTCCGGACGATGAGCCGTATTCGTGCAGCGTGTACAAAACCGTCGGCGATGCAGCGATCGACTACGGCGTGATGGACACGTGTCACGCGCCGTTGATTCTCAATGTGCCGGACGGCCGCGCGGTCATCGCATCGCTGAAAGAGTGCGACGGTGGCAGTTCGAAGAAACGCGCGGTGCGATGACGCTACGCGCCGCGCGTGACGGCCTCGCCCACACGCACCTCATTCACTTCTCTCGCCTCTTCGCCGCCCGGCTTCTCCGCGACCGCGACAATGCTCAGACCTTTCTTCGGCTGACGCGGTTCCACGCGTCGCAGCAGCGGCACGAGCCAGTCGAAGACGCGCGATTGTCCCGCGGGGATGTGGCGTCGCTTCAACACACGACCATTGAGCCACCAGCCGATCCGACCAAAGACGTTGTGATAGTCGAGCTGACGAATCTCAAAACCGGTCGCGTGCAACGCGTCGCGCAATGAGTCTTTCGTGTAGCGACGGAAGTGACCGACCTGTTCGTCGAGCGTGCCGAACAACGCCTGATCCGCGGGTACGAACACGAGCAACCTTCCACCGGGAATCAGCAACTCGCGAAGATGCTCGAGCGCGATGCGATCGTTCTCGATGTGCTCGAGCACGTTGAGCATCACCACCGTATCGAATCGATACTCGCTGAGCTGCTGCCAGTCTTCACTTTCGAGATCAAGCTTCTCGACGCGAATGGTCGGCAGGCGTCGAAAGCGATTTTGCAGAATGTGCAAATACGCCGACTCGACATCCGTGGCGACGATGAGCTCGCGGCCATACAGCAAGCGAGTCATGTTGCCGGTCCCGGATCCAACTTCGAGCACGCGCTTGCCGATGAATCCATCGAAGCGATCGAGAATCCAGCGGTTGTAATTCTTCAGCGCGGCCATGCGATCGAGCGAGAGAAAGCCCGACGGTTCGGAATCGCCTTTCTTCAGCAGGCCGAATTTGAGAATCGTCCAGACGGCGCTGCAGCCGTCTTTCCACGTGATCTTTTTTCCTTCCCAGTACTCACGGCCGTGATACGAGATCGGCACTTCGTAGATGCGATATCCGCGCTGTGCGATCTTCGCTGTGACTTCGGGCTCGAAGCCGAATCGATTCGATTCAATGCGAATCGACTGGATGACCTCGCGGCGAAAGACTTTGTAGCAGGTCTCCATGTCCGTGAGATTGAGATTCGTGGTGATGTTCGAAAGCCACGTCAGCACCTTGTTCCCGAGCGTGTGCCAGTAGAGCATCACGCGGCGCGGGTAACCTTCGAAACGAGAGCCGTACACGACATCGGCGGCGCCATCGAGAATCGGCTGAATGAGCTTCGGATATTCAGCTGGCTCGTATTCGAGATCGGCGTCCTGCACGATCACGATCTCGCCGCGCGCTTCCTGAATCCCGCGACGCAGCGCCGCACCTTTGCCCATGTTCGTTTCGTGGCGGAAATGACGAATCGCCGGCTCCGATGCGGCGATCTGTCCCACGAGCGCGAACGATCCGTCCGTGGAACAGTCATCCACGACGATGATCTCTTTCGCGATCGGCACGGCGAGCACGCGACGCAGCAATTCGGCGACGGTGCCACGCTCGTTGTAGCAGGGCACAATCACGGACAGCAGCGGCGCGTTGGTTGTCATGATCGATTCCGGAGCCATGCCTGGAACATCAGGATCGTCCAGAGATGCTGCTGCCATTCGCGTCCGCCGGAGAGATGGGCGGTCCACGCGTGACGCACCTGCTTCACGTCGAAGAACCCTTCGCTCTGCATGCGTTGCGGATCGAGCAGCGATTCCGCCCACTCGCGCAGCGGACCGCGCAGCCAGTCGCCGATCGGAATTGCGAAGCCCATCTTCGGACGCTCGATCAACGCATCGGGAACGTAGCGCGACAGCAGTCGCCGCAGAATCCATTTCCCTTTGCCATCGCGCATCTTGAGATCGAGCGGCAATGTCCACGCGAGCTCGACGAGACGATGATCGAGCAGCGGCTCGCGCGCTTCGAGACTCACAGCCATGCTCGCGCGATCGACTTTCACCAGCACGTCATCGACGAGATACGAGACCTGATCGAAGTACATCATGCGCTCGGTGAGGTCTTCGATGCGCGGCGCGCGCGCGGGATCGTCGATTGCGATCGGCAGCGGCTTCGCGTCCGGCACGACGTCGTTCCATTGCGCGACCAGTCCGCGATACAGCGCATCGGGATCGGACGCGTTCATCGCACGCGCGAGTTTGTGCAGACGCTCGCCAGTGCGCTCGCGCAATGCCGGAAGTCGTTTTGCGAACGGAGCCGCAACGCGATCCCATCCGCCGGCCGGAATGCTTTGCAGCATCGCGCTCGCCGCGGGACGCAATGCGCGCGGAATGCGTTGCGCACCACGCCACAAACGACGGCCGAGAAAGTAGCGGTTGTAGCCGCCGAACAACTCGTCGCCGCCATCGCCGGAGAGACTTACGGTCACGTGTTCGCGTGCGAGTTTCGAAACGAGATACGTCGGGATCTGCGACGCATCGGCGAATGGTTCGTCGTAGATCTTCGGCAGCAGCGGAATGACGGCGCGCGCTTCGCCGGCGGTGACGATGAGCTCCGTGTGATCGGTGCCGAGGTGTTGTGCGACGCGGCGGGCGTAGCGCGCTTCGTCGTATTCGTCTTCCGCGAAGCCGATGGAGAACGTCTTCACCGGCGATGTGTTCGCGCGCTGCATCGCCGCGGTGACGAGCGATGAGTCGACGCCGCCGGAGAGGAACACGCCGAGGGGAACGTCCGAGACCATGCGCAGTCGCACGGCGTCGGAAACGAGCGCATCGAGTGTATCCAGTGCTTCGGTCTCGGTGCCGGTGAATGGATGCGTGCGTCCTCGCTCTGCCTGCTCGCGCACATCCCAGTATCGTTTCGGTTCAGGGCGCTCGGTGCCAGGACGAATCGTGAGGATCGATCCGGGCAGCAGTTTCCACGTGTTGCGATAGATCGTGTACGGCGCGGGCACGTAGCCGTAGCGCGTGTAGAGCGCGACGACATCGCGATCGATCTCCGCGTGCATCTCGCGATGCGCAACGAGCGCTTTCAGTTCCGAGCCGAAGAGCACGGCGTTGCTCATGAGCGCGTAGTACAGCGGCTTCACGCCGGCGCGATCGCGCACGAGGCTGAGCGTGCGTTCTTTGCGATCCCACAATGCGATCGCGAACATGCCGATGAATCGCGAGACCGCGGCTTCGAGTCCCCACTGCTCGATCGCGGCGAGCATGACTTCGGTATCGGAATGTCCGCGCCATTGCGGCGCTGCACCGATTTGTTCGAGCTCGGCGCGCACGTCGAGATAGTTGTAGATCTCGCCGTTGTAAATGATCACGTAACGGCCGCTCGCCGATTCCATCGGCTGGTGACCTGCCGCGGTGAGATCGAGAATCGCGAGGCGGCGGAAGGAGAGGATCAGTCCCGACGCTTCGTCAACAAATTGACCAGAATCGTCAGGCCCGCGATGCACGAGGCACGTGCCGATGGCCTGCGCCGCGGAGCGCAGTTCATCCGCACCACGCCCGGTTCGAAAGTACGCTCCGGCGATTCCGCACACGAGCGCTTTGTATCACGTCACTGAGACATCGCGAGGAAGCGCTGAGCCGCGCTTGCGATCTCCGCGGCGCGATCATCACGATCGGCAATCCCCGACTGGCGTGCGACCGCGCGATACGCGCTGACGTTCGCGCCATCGATGAGATGTTTCACGCGCGCCGCGGCGTAAGCGCGCGACACGCTTCGGAAGACATCACACTCGCGCATCTTTTTCCGAGCGCTCTTTGCATTCACCGTGCTCGGAACGACATCGTCGGGACGCCCCGGAAGAATGCCGCCGCTCGGCGCTGCGGCCGCAACTACCGTCGTCACTTCCTCCGCGCTCACAACGTCCGGACCGCTCCCAAAGACACGATCGATGACGTACGCACCAAACGTGCTATGGAACTCCGACATCTTCCAGCCCTGCAACGCGTACGTGGACGCCGGCGTTGCTTCGCGCGTCGTCATGACCGCGCCCGCGTCCGTGGTCAAAAATTGCGGAGCGCCGTTTGCGTCACGCGTAAAAATGACCGGCCGCGCGTAGAAGGCGTCGAAGTAGAGCCAGTCATTGCGCGCCTTCGACCAGACTCGGCCCACCGTGTGCGGCGATGGTTTGCCATTCGGCAGATACAACGCAACGAGCTCGGCTTTCTCGAAACGATGCGCGCCCATGCGACAGATCGTTGCGTTGATCTGATCGCAATAGCCAACGCCGGAGAGAAACGCCGGCCAGAGCGCCGTCGAATGTCGAATGTCGCCCCAGTCCCGCGGACTCAGGATCATTCCGCGAACTTCGGCCATCATGCGGCCAAGGACAACATCATCGCTGCCGCCACCTTGCAGAGCACGCTCCGCCAGGATGTCAGCGACCGCAACGTTGATGTAGACGCGCACCAGTTGCTTCGTCGCCTTACGAATTCGCGATTCGTCGGCTTTGGGGCCTTCCAAGAGCATCGGCGCCGACGCGACGATCAGCCGGCGCAGCAGTGGTTTCGGCGGTGGAACGAAAAACACCGCGACGGCAAAACCTGCGAGCAGGACGAATGCGATCGAAACAATCTGACGACGACGGGAAGACAACATATGGGACCCAATATAAATCACTCTTCGATCATGGAAAGCAAATATCGCCCGTACGTACTGTTACCTAAAGGCTTGGCAAGCGTGCGGACCTGATCCGCATCGATCGCTCCCATGTGATAGGCGACCTCTTCCGGACAGGCGATCTTCAATCCCTGTCGCAACTCGACGGCGCCGACAAAGTTTGCGGCGCCGAGCAGCGATTCCTGCGTGCCGGTGTCGAACCACGCGTAGCCGCGGCCGAGTTGCTCCACGTGCAAACTTCCGCGCTCGAGGTAAATGCGATTCACGTCCGTGATCTCCAGCTCGCCACGTTTGGACGGCGGAAGTTTCGCGGCGATGTCGGCGACCTGCTGGTCATAGAAGTAGAGGCCGGTGACTGCGAAGTTCGACTTCGGCTCCTTCGGTTTCTCTTCGATCGACAACGCCCTTCCGTCGGGTCCTATCTCTACGACGCCGTAACGCTCCGGATCGTGTACACGATAGGCAAAAACTGTTGCACCGTCCTGGCGTTGCGCGGCGCGCTGCAGGGTTTCGGTGAGGCCGTGGCCGTAGAAGATGTTGTCGCCGAGGATGAGACAGGAGGGATCGTCGCCGACGAAATCGCGGCCGACGATGAACGCATCGGCGAGTCCGCGCGGCGATTCCTGCACCGCGTACTGAATCTTCATCCCCCACTGACTGCCGTCGCCGAGGAGCTTCTGGAAGAGCGACTGATCCTGCGGCGTGGTGATGACGAGAAACTCGCGAATCCCCGCGAGCATCAGCGTGGTCAGCGGGTAATACACCATCGGTTTGTCATAAACCGGAAGGAGCTGTTTCGAAACGACGGAAGTGACGGGATACAGGCGGGTTCCGGAGCCGCCCGCGAGAATGAGTCCTTTACGCATGCGGCGCGGATTGTATGCGGTCCGGCGCTACGACTCGAAAATCCCGTTTTCCAGCGCCCACGCGTATGTCGCGCGCAATCCGTCGCGCAATGAAATGCGATGTGACCATCCGAGCGCATGAATGCGTGAGACGTCGAGCAACTTGCGCGGCGTGCCGTCGGGCTTCGACGCGTCGAACACGATGCGTCCCGAATAGCCAACTGTTTCGGCGATGCGCTCCGCGAGCTCCGCGATCGTGCAATCCAATCCCGTTCCGATGTTGAGGAACTGCGGATCGTCGTAGCGCTGCATCAGCAAATACAACGCGTCGGCGAGATCATCGGAATGGAGGAACTCGCGTCGCGGCCGGCCACTCCCCCACACCACGACTTCCGGCGCGTTCTCTTTTTGCGCGTCATGAAAACGCCGCAAGAGACCCGGGATGACGTGCGAGCCGAGGGGATCGAAGTTGTCGCCGGGACCATAGAGATTCGTCGGCATCGCCGAGATGAATCGCTTGCCCTGCTCGCGAAAGACGTACTCGCATAACTTGAGACCGGCGATCTTCGCGATCGCGTACGCCTCGTTCGTCGGCTCCAGCGCTCCCGTCAGCAGCGAGTCCTCCGACAGCGGCTGCTGCGCATCGCGCGGATAGATGCAAGAGCTGCCGAGAAACAGCAGCTTCTCGACGTTGTGCTCCGCCGCGACGTGAATCACGTTCATCGCCAGAATCGTGTTTTCGTAGAGGAAGCGCGTGAGCTGCGTCGAGTTCGCGTGAATGCCGCCGACCGTCGCCGCGGCGATGAATGCGTAGTCGATGCGCTCGCGTGCGAAGAACTCGTGCACCGCGCGCTGATCGAGCAGATCGAGCTCCGCGCGCGTGCGCAGCACGAGGTTCTCGTGCCCTTCGAGTTGCAGCTTGCGTACGATCGCCGAGCCGACCAGGCCGCGATGTCCCGCGACGTAGATTCGGCTCTCGCGATTCATTGCACTCCGTAGTACCTCTGAAACCACGCTACGAATTTCGCCACGCCGTCCTGCACGGTCGTGCGCGGACGAAATCCGACCGCTGCTTCGAGCTCGCTCACATCGGCCATCGTCGACGGTACATCGCCCGGTTGAATCGGCAGCAGCTCGAGCTTCGCCTCTTTGCCAACGCTCGCTTCGATCGCTTTGATGAAGTCGAGCAGCGGCACCGGCCGGTTGTTGCCGATGTTGTAGACGCGATACGGCGCGGTGCTCGACGACGGATCGGGATGGTTCGCATCGAACGATGCATCCGGTGTCGCAGGCCGATCGAGCGTGCGCACGACGCCTTCGACGACGTCATCGACGTACGTGAAGTCGCGAATCATCTTGCCGTGGTTGTATACCGGGATCGGCTCACCCGCGATGATGCCGCGCGTGAATTTGAAGATGGCCATGTCGGGCCGTCCCCACGGGCCGTACACGGTGAAGAAGCGCAGTCCCGTCACCGGGATTCGATACAGATGCGCGTACGTGTGCGCCATCAGCTCGTTCGCTTTCTTCGTCGCGGCGTAGAGCGTGATCGGATGATCGACGTTGTGATGCTCGGAGAACGGCTGCTGCGTGTTCATGCCGTAGACGGAGCTCGTCGATGCAAAGACGAGATGCTCGACGCCGTGATGGCGGCAGCCTTCGAGGATGTTGAGGAATCCGATGAGATTGCTGTCCGCGTACGCGTGCGGATTCTGCAACGAGTACCGCACGCCGGCCTGCGCGGCGAGATGCACGACGCGTTTTGGTTTGTGCGTCGCGAACAATCCTTCCATCGCCGCACGATCGGCGACGTTCGCTTTGACGAACGTGAAGTTCTCGAATGGCGCGAGCTCGCGAAGCCGCGCTTCTTTCAGCGAGACTTCGTAGTAGTCGTTGAGGTTGTCGATGCCGACGACGCGATCGCCGCGCTCGAGCAATGCACGAGCAACGTGATAGCCGATGAAGCCGGCGGCGCCGGTCACGAGGATGCTGGGTTGGGACGCACTCATCAAAAGGCCGCGTATTAGAGCATAGACGGCGAAGGCTCCGTCATTCCGGATGACACGGGGCGCGCTGCCGGTCGTACCGGCCCTATAATCATAAAGCCCGGAGCCCATCTACCCCTTTGGCCACTCACGATCATCCTCTCGCTGCGCCACTCGTGCGCACGCAGGCCGCGCGCGTCGCCGCCCTGTTCCTTCTCCACGCCATGGTGTTCGTGTCGTGCTACGCACTGGCGTGGCAGGTGCGATTCGAATTCGCGATCGGGTCCGAGTTCGACACGCTGATGCTCGGCAGTTTTCCCGTCGTCGTCGGCGTCCAACTGCTCGCGGGCATGCTGTTCTCGCTGTATGGCGGATGGTGGCGTTACGTCGGCATCACCGATGTCGTGCGACTCGTGGCCAGTCTCACCACCGCGCTCGCGGTGCTGGTGTCGGCGTGGTACCTCACCGACTTCATCGATCTTCCGCACGATCACTTCAAACCGCCGCGCGGTGTTTTGCTGATCGACTGGTCGTTCGCATTGCTGATGTTGTTCGGCGCACGCGTCGCGGTCCGCCTCGGGCGCGATCGCATGCGCGGCGCGACGACGGAAGGTGTGTCGCGCGTGCTGATCATCGGCGCCGGCGATTCCGGCGAGACGCTCGCGCGAGAGATCGAGCATCGTCCGCAGATCGGAATGAAGGTCGTCGGCTTCGTCGACGATGAGCGCGTGAAGTTCGGCGCGCGCATTCGCGGCATTCGCGTGTTCGGTCCGATCTCGACGATCGCGGCGATTGCCGATGCAACGGGCGCGGAAGAAGCGTTGATCGCGATTCCGAGCGCGACCGGCGAGCGCATTCGCGAAATCATTCATCACCTGTCGTCAGCAGATCTGAAATTCAAAACGGTGCCGGGAATCGATCAACTCGTGAGCGGCGATGTGCACGTGACGCAACTGCGGCCCGTGAATGTCGAAGACATGCTGCGTCGCGGTCGCATCGAATTGCCGGGCGATCCGGTGCGCAAACTGTTCGGCGGAAAGCGCGTGCTGATCACCGGCGCGGGCGGCACGATCGGCGCGGAGCTGGCGATGCAGATCGCGAAGCTCGATCCCGCGCGACTCGCGCTGGTCGAGCGATCGGAGTACGCGCTGTACGAAGTGCGGCGGCGTCTCGAGCGCGATGTGCCGTGGGTGTCGAACGTCAGCGCGAATCTGCTCGATATCTGCGACGCCGATTTGTTCGATGAGCTGCTCGAGCGCGAGCAGCCGGAAGTGATTCTTCATTCGGCCGCGCACAAGCATGTGCCGTTGGGCGAGGAGAATCCGGCGGAGTATCTGCGCAACAACACGCTCGCGACGCGCTCGATCGCGGAGCTCGCCGCGCAGCGTGGCGTGGAACGATTCGTGTTGATCTCGACGGACAAGGCGATCAATCCAACGAGCGTGATGGGCGCGAGCAAACGTGCGGCGGAGATTCTGCTGCTCGACATCGCACGTCGCACGCAGATGAAGACGACGGCGGTTCGCTTCGGCAATGTGATCGGTTCGTCGGGCAGCGTGATTCCGCTGTTTCTCGAACAGATCGAGAGCGGCGGTCCGGTGACGGTGACGCATCCGGAAGTGACGCGGTATTTCATCCGCACGAGCGAAGCGATCTCCCTGGTCCTCCAGGCCGCCACCCTCGGCACCGCCGGTCAGATCTTCATGCTCGACATGGGTGAACCGGTGAAGATCCTCGAGCTCGCGCGCGATCTCATTCAGGTCTCGAATCGCGGCATCGACATTCCGATCAAATTCATCGGTCTGCGTCCCGGCGAGAAACTCGTCGAAGAGATTCGTCTCGACAGCGAGTCGGCGCATCCGACGATGCATCCGCAGATCGTCGTGACGGAAGCGGCGCAGCCGGATGCATCCCATGTCGATGCGTGGTTGCGACGCGCATCGGTGATTCGCGATCGCGATGCGGCGATCACGGCACTGCGCCAGATCGTGACGGAGTATCAGCCGCGCGCGGCAGAGATCGTGCCGCTGCGGTTAGCGTCCGAAGATCGTGCGCAGGATGAGGCGCAGGTCCGTCAACAGGGTGCGTGAGCGCTCGTAGTCGAGATCGAGCTTCAGCTTCGCGGGCATGATCACGTCGATGTACTGCTGCTCGCTCGTGAGCAACTGTTCTTCGTTGCGATACGCGAACGACGCGGCGCTGGTGATGCCGGGACGCACATCGAGAATGCGACGCTGCTCCGCGTCGTACATCGCGACGTAACGCGGATCCTCGGGACGCGGGCCGACGAGACTCATCTCGCCGCGCAGCACGTTGAGGAGTTGCGGCAATTCATCGAGTTTCGTGCGGCGCAACATGCGGCCGACGCGTGTGACGCGCGCGTCGTTCTGCATCGTGAGTGCGGCGCCGGATGCAGCGACGGTCATGCTGCGAAACTTCAGCATCGCGAACTCACGCCCGTGCAAGCCAACGCGACGCGCGCGATAGAACACCGGCGGACGCACGACGATCGCGATGAGGATGAACAGCGGTGCGAGGACGAGCAAGCCGATCGACGACGCGACGATGTCGACGACGCGCCTCATGCGAATGCGCGCGCGACGTCGCGAATCGCGTCGATCACGCTCTCCACGTCTTCGTCCGTCATCTTCGAATAGATCGGCAGCGAGACTTCGCGCAGATATTCGCCGTACGCGATCGGGAACGACTCCGGTGTGAAGCCGTAGAGATCGCGATAGTACGGCTGCACGTGCAGCGGGATGAAGTGCACGCTCGTGCCGATGTTGCGCGCTTTCAATTCGGCGATGAACGCGGCGCGATCGATACGCCAGCGATCGAGTTGCATACGAAGCATGTAGAGATGCCACGCGTGTCCGTTCGCGCGTTGCGGAAGCTCGAACAACTCACCAGCGAATGCTTCGTCGTACCGCTTCGCGATTTCTTCGCGACGCGCGCGCATGGCTTCGGCGTGCTCGAGTTGGGCGAGACCTAACGCGGATGCAATGTCGGTGAGGTTGTACTTGAAGCCCGGTGCGATGACGTCGTACGCCCAGCTCCCTTCCGCGGTGTAGCGCTTCCACGCATCGCGACTGATGCCGTGCAGCGACATGATGCGCGCGCGCTCGGCGTGCGCATCATCATTCGTGCAGAGCATGCCGCCCTCGCCTGTCGCGATCGTTTTCGTCGCGTAAAAACTGAAGCACGTGAAGTCGCCGATCGATCCGATCGTGCGGCCGTTGTACGTCGAAGGAAATGCGTGCGCGGCGTCTTCGATGATCGGGATGTTCAGCGCACGCAGCGCGTCGAGATCGCACGCCAGTCCCGCGATGTGCACGGGGATGATCGCTTTCGTTTTCTCGGTGATCGCGTCGCGCACGAGTGCGGGATCGATGTTGAACGTGCGGCGATCGACGTCGACGAACACCGGCGTCGCACCGAAGTAGCGAATCACTTCCGCGGATGCCGCGAATGTGTACGGCGTGGTGATCACTTCATCACCCGCGCGCACGCCTGCCGCTTCGAGCGCGAGATGCAGCGCGGCGGTGCACGAGTTCACGGCGATCGCGTGCTTCGCGTTCACCGCGTTCGCAAATGCAGCTTCGAACGCTTTCGTCTTCGGGCCGGTGGTGATCCAGCCGCTCGCGAGCACGTCGCGCACGGCGAGTTGTTCGGCTTCGCCGTAATCGGGCAATGCGAACGGGAGAAAGGTGGACCGGGTCATCGACGCGGCGGAAGTGTCTCACACGCGGCGCGCCACAATTCTCCGATTCGCACGAGGCGATGTCCGTTGCGGCGCAGGCGCCGGTACGACGCGAAATCGGGATGCGAGCGATACGTGCGCTCCCCATGCATCGGCGTGCCTTCGTCTTTCGCGAGCGCGCGCGTGACCGCATTCGCGAGCAACGGTGCGCCGGCGTTTGCGAGTCGCGTGAAGAGCGCGAATGCGGAGTCGCGTTTCTCGATCTCGACTTCGGTGACGCCGAGGATGTTGCCTGCGTCGACCTTTGGCGTCATGACGTGCACGGTGATGCCGGTGCGCGATTCGTTTTCGGCGAGCACCCAGTAGTACGGCGCGAGTCCGCAATAGCGCGGCAGCAGCGATGAATGAATGTTGATGCCGCCGTTCGGCAAAAGTCGCGCGGGAATGATTTGCGGGCACGAGACGGAGACGACGAGATCGGCGTCGAGTGACTCGATATCGTGCACCGACACGCGTTCTTCGATCGGAATGTCGTACTGTCGCGCGAGATCCTTCACGCCGTTGCGCGCGGCCAGCACGCTGACGATTTTGAAAACGAGATACGGCCACGTCGTCACGCGCGCGAGCCAGCGCAGCGCGGCGAATCCGCGACGGCCTTTGTAGTCGCCGGTGATGATGATGATCTTCGCGATCTCGTTCGCCCGCTCGGCGACGAGTTGCGTGAGAATCAATCGCGCGAAGCGATTGCCGTTCGTGAGGATGACGATCATTCGAGCAGCCTCACGATTTTCATCAAACACGCATCGCGTGAAAACTCACGCAGCACGTACTCGCGGCCGCCACTTCCGCGCACATTACGAATCGCGTCGGCGATGTTGTCCTGCACGGTGATGCCCGCGCGCGCTTCGCGAATCACGCGCGCGATCTCCGAATCCCGCGGCGCGATCGCGAGGATTGGCTTGTCCATCTGCAGGTACGTGAGCAGCTTCGAGGGAACGGAGACGAAGCTTTGTTCGCCGAGGGTGGGCAATGCGAGCAAGTCCGCGGCGGAGAGTACGGCCGTGGTCATCGACAACGGCCACGGATCCTGAAAGTGGACGCGCTCGTGCGCGATCGCACGACACGCATCGACACGCGGACCACTCCCCGCGACCAACAAATGCACGTCGAGCTCGCGCGTCGCTTCGATGAGTTGTTCGACATTCGCCGCAACGCCGACGTTGCCGCCGTACACGACGAGAAACGCATCATCCGGAATGCCGCGCTCGCGTCGATACGCGCGTCCGGCTTCAGGATCGGGCGCGATGTCTTCAGTGATCCAGTTCGGAATCACGTGCACGTTCGCGGCGCCACGATCGCGTTCGTAGATCTCGGCGAAGCCGCGTGAGAGCACGATCACGGCGCGCGCACGTTTCGCGATCCAGCGATCGATGCCGTGCAACAACGCGCCGAGGATTCGCGCGCCGCGACGTCGTTGCACGAGCAGCGATTCGGGATAGACGTCCTGCACGCTGACGACGAATGGTGTCTTCCCAAGCGCAAGCGCGGCGAGCGCGGTGGCGAAGAGCGGCCACGAGTTGAGATACGCGATGTCGGGCTTCGCGCGTCGCAGCGCGAGCGCGGAGGTGATGCCGAAGGTGATGTTCTCGGCGAAGCGGCTCAACAGCGTGGAGTGCGTGGAGAGCGACGACCAGCGTCGCTCGACATGAATGCCGTTCTCGTTTTTCACGTCACGCCAGTTGCGTGTGAAGCCTGCGTGGACGCGACCGGTGGGGCGATTGGGAAATGGGCAGATGACGGTGACGTCGTGGCCACGCCCGCGCATGGTGGTGGCGAGATCGAAGCTCGTGCGCGCGGACACCGCGGGCTCGGGTGGATACACGCACGAGACGATCGCGAGTTTCATGGGAGCCTCCGCAACGCGTACG
>JACZCU010076100.1_pt1 | contig 18082 bp, 16 predicted proteins | sample 8641851 | NCBI WGS metagenome assembly JACZCU01 (sample SAMN15324605, study PRJNA640507) | soil metagenome | isolation source: monocropping sugarcane control | place: China: Luxin town, Laibin City, Guangxi Province | collected 2019-07-25 | depth 10cm m | reverse complement strand
CTCCTGGGTTTGGCCGGCGATGGGATTATTTCCATCGCCGGCCAAACCCAGGAGCTATTCGGTTAATTCGCGGACCTGTTCATTGAGTACTCGATAGAGTGCTTTTGGTGAGTCTGGATATTCAGCGCCGATGTGCGCCAGATGCTTAATGCTCTGGAGAAGGGTCGTGGGATGAACGCCTTCGAAATCTTCTTCTTTTTCTAGACGCTCTCGCACACGTTCGCGCAGTGCTGACCAGGTGCGTTCAGACGTAGCATTCCACAACTCTTGTACAAGATGGAATGGGACGTATTGCATGCTTCCCTTTGCCTCCTTCATGTGTTTCTCAATCCGTCTCAGGTGCAGTTGACGGGTCTATTCGACAAAAATACGCTCGTTACTGACTGACCATCCGTTGTTGCACTCTGCTGTATCTGTAGGCCAGGACGGCCGCAATCAGCAGGAAGGGGGAAGCCAGGAGCGCCCACCAGCCCGCAATAAAGAAAAACGCGATGCCCGCCACTGCCAGCAGAACCGCTCCCACGATGGGAATGAACAGTGCCAGTATCGAGCCGACAAGCCCGATCAAGATGACAAGCAAACCGAAAAAGAAGTGCGATTGGTCGTTCGTGATCCCGGCGACTCTGCCCAAGACGTGGAAGGAGGAGTACAAGAGGTTGATGACAAAGGCAACGACAACTCCAAAGAGGCCGATGATCAGTGCAAGCATGCGCATAGTAAATTGCATTGTGGATCTTCTCCTTTTAAGCCGGGGGATTCCTCGGCACTTTTGTCCTGTTTTTGCGTAGTGACGCTGTAGCAAGTACTTACGTTGAAGATGTACCCATTACTTCTCCTGTGCCTCTCTGGAGAGTATAAAGCAAAAATATCAGGCGATGCATCACCCAAAAGATTGATTTTGCAAGATCATTTCTTTGTGCGGCTTGAATCCTCGGCGCCTGCAGCGCCTCGCAGGAATGTGTCGTGCAGCGGCTGATGCAGCCTGGAGGCTCCACCAGCCGCGGCACCACACAAAGAGATGAGCCAGCGGAGGTGGCTTCCCCAGGTTTCGCCTTCGATAGTCAGGATGAGACGCAGTACGACACAAAGAGATGAGCCAGCGGAGGTGGCGAATGACCAGGTACCTGCATAGTTACAGTGCTACGGACATGCAGGATTGGTACGAATGGTTTTACTTGGTGCGAGTGACCAGGTACCTGCATAGTTACAGTGCTACCTCTCCGGTTGTTGTAGCAATCGAGGTAGTTCCCGGCGTAAAAGTTTCCCTGAAGAAGTACGCGGTAGCTGTTCGGCAAGATAGATAGCCTGTGGTTGTTTGTAACGGGCCAATTTATGCGTTGTATGAACCAACAACTCTTCTGTACTGAGCGTAGTCCCTGCATGGGGAACGACAAAGGCAACCGGCACCTGCCCCCATTGAGAATTCGGTTGTCCACACACACCAGCCTCCTTTACACCGGGATGAGATAGCAAGACGGACTCAATCTCAGCGGGGTAGACATTCTCCCCGCCTGAGATAATCAAATCCGCGCGGCGGTCAAGTACAAAAAGATAGCCATCTTTATCAAGATAGCCAATATCCCCTGTGGCGAACCAGCCATCTTGAAATGCTCGAGCCATTGCTTCTGGTCTGTCAAAATAGCCGGGCGTAATCGTCGGCCCTTGCAGAAATATCTCGCCTGGTTCCTCTGGAAGTGCGTACCGGTTCTCGTGCATAATGCATAGCTGAACAGGAGGGAGAGGACGTCCTGCAGAACCCAGTTTACGCACCGCATCCGCTGGTGAAAGCGTAACTGCCTGTGAACAAGCCTCAGTCAAACCATATGTCTGTACGACCGGTATGCCGCGAAGCATACATGCTTCAAGCAGCGGAAAGGGGGCAGGACCACCGCCAAGTAGTACACAACGCAGCGCTGCGGGATAGCGCGCTCCACTCTGGTTGGTATCCAGGTCGGCGAGCATTCGTTGCAGCATTACAGCAACCACCGAGATAATGGTTATTCTGTCCTCCATTATGCTGCGATTGATAAGCATAGGGTCAAATCTTTCGTGAACCATCACGCTGATACCATAGATAACACCGCGCATCAGGATGGAGAGACCACCTATGTGATAGAGTGGCAGGCAGGCAAGCCAACGATCGTCGAGGTTGTGCCCAAGATTGAGCGCTGAGCCAATAGCGTTCCACCACTGCATGCCATACGTGATGAGTGCCCCTTTCGGCTGACCAGTTGTACCGGACGTGTACAGAATTGCCTGTGTCGCACTGAGATCAATAAGGGTTCGTAGTGGAACATCACTTTCAGGAAGCTCACTTAAAACTGTTTCACTTCCCGTTGGCTCGTTTGCCAGTGTGGCAAGGGGCAATTGCGGCACAGCTAGCCCGATTTCAGCCGCCAGACCCCCATGGTTTGCATCGCAGACGAGAAGCGAAGCATGTACATCGCGCACCTGCCAGCATAGCTCTACAAGGGTTAAACGCAGGTTAAGGGGCACCAGGATTGCCCCAAGTCGTATCAGAGCGTGTACAAACGCCGCGTAAGGCAATCCACTGGCTGCCAGTAAGGCCACACGATTTTCCTGCTGAACTCCTATAGTAGCAAGTTGTCGCGCGAGCCGTGACGCCTGGTGATCAAGCTCTGCAAAGCTCCACTGCGCCTGGTCACATTGTATCGCCAGGTGTTCCGGGCGGTTCTCAGCGCAGCGGGCCAGCCAATCGGGTAGAAAGATGTTAGATGTGTTCACAAAAACCTCTATAGTGCGTATTTATACAGGGCCTCCCGGTCCAGCGCAACGCCTAAGCCAGAACCTGTTGGAACAGCGAGAAGGCCCTCGCGGACAGGCAGGTCATTCATCACCAGGTCATCAACCAACAGGTGAAGCGTCGCAAGGCCACACTCCAGCGTGACAACAGGTGATGCAGCGGCGAGGTGCAGCGCAGCCACCAGGCCAATACCTGCCTCGAGAGTGCTCGTAATGACACTGCGTACACCTCGCTCTGCCGCTGCCTGGATAATCTGCTGCCCGACACGTAGTCCCCCGGCGAGCTGGGGCTTGATAACAAAGATATCTGCCGCTTCGTTAGCAAGGATCAGTTGGGCGCTCTCGAGTCCGTGCAGGGCTTCGTCTACAGCGATTGGGATGGACACCGCCTGGCGAAGGGCGCGCATACCTGTCAGGTCGTGTGCCCGCAAGGGCTGCTCAACATACTGTATATCGTACGGAACACATTGAGTGAGGATAGCAATGGCATCTTCAAGGTTCCATCCCTCGTTCGCATCCAGGCGGAGATGCATAGCTGGCCCGATTGCATCACGCACCGCTGCTACGCGTTCGATCTCTTCCTGGATGCTACCTCCCAAACCTACTTTCAGCTTCACACAACGATAGCCATTTTTCCTGGCTTCCTGTGCAGCCGCAATTGCAGCGCCCGGTGCAAGGGTGCCGATAACGGCGTTGACCGGCACGGTTGCTCGTGGCGCGGTTCCAGATGGAGAGAGTAACGTACAGACTCTACATCCCTCGGCTTTGCCGATTGCATCGAGCAGCGCGATTTCCAGCCCGCAGAGTGTGGAGCGTGTAGAAGCTTCCTTTGTGCCTGTCTTGCCCTCGGCGTATACCAGGTTCAATGCTTCAGCGAGCGTTTGCTTGTGAAGACGCGCAGCCAGTGCCGGGAGAAGTGAGCGAGTATCCGCGAGACTTTCTCTACCGAAAGCTGGCAGCGGCGCCATCTCTCCAATACCCGAGATGCCACACTCTGTCGTTATCTGTACAATTATCCCTTCACGCGCAGCCATTCCACCGTGGGCTGTGGTGAAGCTATTGAGAAATGGTAGGCGGTAGTTGTGCCACTGAACCTCAACGATTTTCATATAGCCCTAGCGTCTAAGGCAAGCGCGGGAATCTGGAAAAATCCGGCTTGCGCTTCTCCAGGAAGGCATTCTTCCCCTCCTGACCTTCTTCAGTCATGTAGTAGAGCATTGTTGCATTGCCGGCCAGTTCTTGAATACCTGCAAGGCCGTCGGTATCCGCATTGAAGGCCGATTTCAGGAAGCGTAGCGCGAGCGGGCTTTTCTCCAGTATCTCCCTCGCCCATTGTATGGTCTCTTCTTCCAGGCGTTCTAACGGCACAACGGTGTTGACCAGGCCCATATCCAGGGCCTCCTGAGCCGTATACTGCCGACAGAGATACCAGATTTCGCGAGCCTTTTTATGACCAACGACGCGTGCCATGTAGGTGGCTCCCCAACCAGCATCAAAACTGCCGACCCGAGGACCAGTCTGTCCAAACCTGGCATTATCGGCGGCAATCGTCAGGTCGCAGAGCAGGTGTAGGACGTGACCACCGCCAATAGCATAGCCTGCGACCATAGCTATAACCGGCTTGGGAAGGTACTTAATGGTTTTCTGCAAGTCGAGCGCGTTCAGGCGAGGCACGCCATCGCCGCCAACGTACCCACCATGACCTCGAACACGCTGGTCCCCTCCAGAGCAGAACGCTTGATCACCTGCACCTGTAAGAATGACCACGCCAATTTCCGGGTCCTCGCGACAGGCATTGAAGGCTTCTATCAATTCCGTCAGCGTTTCTGGCCGGAAGGCATTGCGCACTTCGGGTCGATTGATGGTAATCTTTGCCATGCCCTCGGCTTTTTCAAAAATAATGTCCGTGTAGTCGCGTACTTTGTGCCATTCTACTAGCATTTGTTTCTCCTTTTATGACTATTCAGAATCTTTCTTTGTTTGGCTTGCACCCTCGGCGCCTGCGGCGCCTCGCAAGATTTTGGAGTGCTGCGGCTGGTGCACCCCGGTGGCTGCACCAGCCGCAGCACCCACACATAGATGAGTCACCGAGCTGCACCAGCCGCAGCACTCACACATGGATGAGCCAGCGGAGGTGGCGAGTAGCCAGGCACCTGAATAGTTACCTCCTTTTATGGCTCTTCGCTGCCTTCGACAGTTCGCGTAAGTGTGGATGCGGCGAGAAGACCTGAATAGTTCTTATTTTTAGGGATGATGATCCTTCTCTGAAGAAGAGATCATCGAAAGGCTGAAAGCTCCTACGAGCGCATCAAATTCCTCTGGTCGTTCCAGGTGAACCGCATGACCAGTGCCAGGTACGATACGCAGTTGTGCGTGCGGCAATGCCTGGGCCATAGACCTGGCAAGAGCAGTGAATTTCGCATCAAGCTCACCGGCAATCAGCAGTACGGGTATGCACAATGTGGGAAGTTGAGCATGCAAAGGCGGCTGGACTCCTGTACCAGCACCGCGCAAGCTCTGTGCCAATCCGCAAGCCCGATTATGCAAGCGTTGTCTGCGTAATGCCTCTCGCGTTTCAAACGGCAATGTGTTCTGGCTGGCAAACAGTGGCAGCTTTTCCCAACGATCAATGAATGCTTGCACGCCATCGCGCTCTATGCTCGCGGCCAGCGCTCCATCGCTGATGCGCCGCTGCTCCCGCTCAACAGGGTCTTTTAATCCAGGTGAAGCGCTTTCCAGAATGAGCGCGCGAAAAAACCCTGAAAATGCTGCGTAAAGGGCTATGCGTCCACCCATCGAATAGCCCAGGAGCACGGCTTCGCCCCGACTTACTCCTAGCTCTTGTAGCGCTGCCAGAATATCTTGCTGGCAGTATGCAATCGCGTAGCGTTGCGGATCATCAGGAGCATCGGATTGGCCATGCCCAGGCAAATCAAGCGCAATTACGCGCAAACCAAAATCAGCAAGTGTATCCAGGTGGTTTTCCCAGGCCGCCGCACTTCCCGTAAAGCCATGCAGCATGACCAGCGTTGGACTACGCTTTCTAGCTGCTCCTCGCTGCTCTATGCCAAGCTGTATACCATTCACCTGCACAAACAAACTTCCCATGTTCAATTCCTCGTGCCTTGCTCGTTGAGCGCCTTGCCGACTGCTTCCCAGAGTTGGCGATGCATTTTGACATTGCTTGCACGTTCAGTGGGAACCTCAATAACATGCAAACCACCGGTATTTAGTCCCCGGCCCACTAGCTTGCGGAACTGTTCCCAACTCTCCACCTTTTGATACTGTCCACCATACATCTGTACTGCAAGACGAAAATCCAATCCTGTCGGCGTGCCGAAAAGCTGTTCAAAATGCTCTGGATAGGCGGCTTGCGGTAGGAAGGAGAAGATCCCCCCTCCGTCATTGTTGATCAACACAATGGTGAGGTTAAGCCTATGTAATCGGGCGGCAAGCAATCCGTTGAGATCGTGGAAGAACGAGAGATCACCAAGTACCAGGATGGTTGGTTTGTTCCGTCCTGCTCCAGCGCTTGCGCCCAGCGCACTGGAGACGACTCCTTCAATACCATTTGCGCCACGGTTGCTCATGATATGTATGAGCTGCCTGGTACAGTAGAAGAAGGTATCCAGGTCGCGTATCGGCATGCTGTTGCCGACGTAGAGTGTCGTATCATCCGGTAGCAGGTTGGCAAGCTCGGTGAAGACTCGTCCCTCAAAGAGCTTGTCGAAAGTACGGATTGCAGCCTGTATTGTTTGCCGTATTACCCTGTCTGCATCTTGCCACATGGTGATCCATGCTTGAGAGGGGGATAGTTTCCCGCCAGATTGCTCAAGCACGTTAAGGAGATCCTGGCAGAGAGCAGCAGGGTCGGCATGAATAAATTCACTGGCAAGCTGCGTTGGCTCCTCCCAGCCATTATGGCCATCGATCACGACCAGAGGGCAGGACGCATAGCGTTTCAGGTAGAGCAATACCGGTTTGGAGGTCGGCATGGCGCCAAAGCGCACCACCAGTTCTGGCTGCGCACTTTCGATAAAGCAGTCGATACGCAAGAACGCATCGTAACTGGAAAGTATCATGTCATGATCGTGAGCGCCACAGCGCAGTTGTGAGAGAGGATCAGCCAGTATAGGATAACCAAGATGTTGAGCTAATCTTACAAGTGGCTCTGCCAGGGCGGCGTGGTCGTTTGGGCCGACAATGATGAGACCACGTCGTACCCTGGGTAGCAGGTCCATCAGGTAGGCAATGGTTGTCGCCGCAGGTGCGCTCCCCTGGGCATTGTGAACGTCAACATAGGGGGCATTGCCTGGTCTGCCCTGCCAGGCAACGAGATCACGCTGTGCGACTTGAGGCAAAGGTTGGTCTGGCATTGGCTCGGGCGTCAGTGGCTCCCGCAATGGAAAATTGAGATGAACCGGACCGGCGGGAATAGCCCGCGTTAAAGCTGACGCCCGGACAGCAATGGTACGAATATAGCGAAGGGCTACATTTGTCGCTTCAGGAAGAGGTATCTCGACAAACCACTTTACATACGTCCCGTAGAGTCGGTTTTGATCAATACTCTGGGGCGCACCATTATCACGCAGTTCGTGAGGACGGTCGGCTGTCAGTACCAGCAGAGGCACGTGTGTTAATTTTGCCTCGATAATAGCAGGCAGAAAGTTTGCCGCAGCTGTTCCCGATGTACAAAGCAGGGCCACCGGTTGCCGCAACCGCTTCGCCATACCCAGGCCAAAGTAGGCTGCTGAACGCTCGTCTACGTGCACCCAGGTGTAAATACCAGGTTGCGCGGCAAAAGCCATAGCCAGAGGGGTCGAACGCGATCCAGGACAGATGATCACGTTTCGTACACCGGCTCGCTGTAGTTCATCTACAAAAGCGCCAATATAGGCGTATGTTGGGTTTACCGGGTCCTGTGACTCAGTAGATGCTCTTGACATGCTTCATCCTCGATTCCAGCCACGTTCCTCGCAGCCCACCTGACTGCTCGGCAGTAGCTGCACGTTCCTGTCAGCCTGACCGGCCGTAGGTAGAGACGCGGTCTCGTTAGCAGGCTGACTAGCAAGAGGTTCGCTACCCAGTGCATGCAGCATCACTTGAAATTTCAAAGAAGACTCTGCAAACTCGGTCTGGGGATCAGAATCGGCAACGATGCCGCACCCTGCAAAGAGCCTTGCTTGACCGCTATCGATCAATCCAGAGCGCAGGGCTACAGAGAACTCGCCGTTACCGCTCGCGCCAATCCAGCCAAGCGGAGCAGCGTACCAACCTCTATCAAGTTTCTCAGTTCTTCGTATCGCTTCGAGAGCAGCATGGCGGGGGAAGCCGCCAACAGCAGGTGTAGGATGCAGGTCCGCCAAGATATCAAGAATGCAACGTCCTGGGATGAGTTCACCAACAATGGGGGTCATCAGGTGCTGCACATTCTTCAGCTTAAGCAGTTGTGGCATCGTGGAGATACGCACATGGGTGCAGTGATTTTTAAGAGCTTCCCGCATCATCGCTACGACAATTGCATGCTCACTGTTATTCTTTTCACTTTGTAGCAGTTCCGCGCCGATGCGGGCATCCTCTTCTTCGGTCTCGCCGCGCCGTGCTGACCCTGCCAATGCCATCGTTTGTATTTGTCCATCCCGAGCCTGGACGAGCCGCTCAGGGGTTGCGCCCATAAAGAAGCGCTCCCCGCGCTGGATGGCAAATACATAAGCGGTCGGATAGCTCTCGCGCAGCCGCTGGAGCGTAGTACTGATATCAAATGTCCCGGAAGAATCGTGTGGCATTGCCTGAATGTCACGTGCAAGCACTACCTTTTCGAAAGCGCCGTGTTGTATCATATCTACCGTGTTGGCCACCATTGCCATCCACTCGGATGCTGGCCGTATTTCGTGTAGAGAGAACTTGTTATAGGCATCTTCTCGCAGTTTCGCCGGTGTACACTCCACCATGTCTTGCAAGCGTCTGATACTGGCTTCGATCTCCTGTGCACACTGCTCAATATCATCGGATGCGTGAATCATCCTGTTTACGGTAAGTGCGACGTGATTGGCACTATAACTCAGGAGTATCTGGGGCAAAATGAGCAAGCCATCTGGAAAGTCAGCCCAGAGTTGAGTATGAGGGGAGAGTGGATCAAAAGTAAATCCGCCAAAAAGTATAGGGCCATTGCTGGCAACGGATGCAGTTGGGTGGACGTAGGTGACAACCGCGTCATTCAAGAGGGTACGCCGGGCAGAAGCTGAATCGGTAAAACACATGATGCCTTGCGTTTCGATGGTTGCAGCAGCGCCGACACCAATGAGCGCATTTTGCTCTGCTGGCTGCTCCCAAAAAAAGCACTCTCCCAGCCCTGCCAGCCTGGCAGCAGTAAAGATGCGAAGCGGGTCGTCCCACTCAATCGGGAATGTATAGCTAGCAAGTATAGATCGTTGATGGCGGGAAACACGCCCGGCTGCCTCGCGTAAGGTTTTGAGCAACGATTCGTGGGTACTGGTAATAAGCCATTTTCCGGTGACAGTCATTTCATGTGCTCTAATCTGATTGGAGATAACCGATTTCATAATTTTGCCTACCTCGAAATAGGTGATAATGGGCTGAAAATATCTTTGGGCCAAAGAGTTCTGTAAAACTGAGGGAAGTCACTGCGCGGCAAATTTTGCACTGTGTGCTGGATAAGGTGATTATATAGCCCTGCTTGAATTAGCATATCATACTCAAACGTTGATGATGACCGTTCTCTGATTATCTTCTTATTCATCTATACAATGTACCTCATCTTCCTCTATGACATATTGTAGCTGATGAGGGGAAGACTGCCAACAAAGCTGGTGAAGTAGATCACTTGTACAATGTGCACGCGTTAATATTAATCCTGGGCAAAAGACCACTCCACCTCCTGTGTTGTGAGCATCTGGCTCTAAAAAAGAGATAAAGCTCTATACCAAAAATAGATTCATGGAGCGTTCATCAAGGGATATCGACTACAGGACTGGTCGGTGAAAGCGAGGTTATACAGTATGTCACTCGACGTGTCTCAATTGATGAAGATGTCTCAAGCTCAGCTCGATGAACTTTTCCGCAATAGTCCAGTAGGTAATATTCCCAAAGGAGAAGGGGAAGGCACAGTAATCATCGACCCTGGTACAGAACTTTCAGACATTGCAGCAAAGTTTGTTCACATCTTTGTGTGGCAGGGTAAAGTCTTTGATCCAGAAACCGGTCAATTACGCAACAAAATCTTACCTCCAGGGATCAAAGCAGTCATCGCTAATGTCTACACGGGCAAGAGTTGGTTCGATGAGAAAGAATGTATTGTCCTGGATTACTCTCAAACCTCGCTCATTGCCCACTGGATAAGGGATGAAATCCGCGAAGTTGCTCCAGGTCTGTATTTGGGTATAGTGTTCTGGGACAAAGCAAAGTTGATAAACTTTACTCTGGCTTTTCCCAAAGCATGAAAACTGTCCCTACACTTCCATTGCTTAGGGAGGGGTGCTGTTTATGACGCACCAGGTAGCACTCACAATTATCACCAGGATCAAGCCGGGAGAGACGGAAGATATCAAGCAACTGCTCAAGACTATGGGCAATAACGTCGCGCAGAACGCTCTCATCCCCTTCGGTATGCTCTCGACTGTTCATTTCGCACGATTGATGGTGCTAGATGAATCAATTGATTTGAACGGTGCGGTGATCTCTCCCAGCCTCGTGTTCATGGGCGAATGTGATGCTCCGCTGGATCGTCTCCTAGATGAACTGGTGAATCTGGCAGGAGAAGGGCTGGACAAGATCTATAGCCACTGCGAAGGCTACCCTGTTGACGGCAAAATTACCCGCGCAAGGCGACTGGCATACCTTCGAGCGGGCGTGGTAAAGGCTCAGGCGTTTTATGTGAACACGGTTGGCCGGATGGCGCAGCAAATCCGCCAGGAAGCTCAGCTTAGGAACGCTATGCAAGACTTTCTGGATCATTCGCAGCAGGATTGGTCGGGCCACTCTTCCCTGGAAGTTCGTGCAAAAATCCTGGCATATCTCCACAGTGAGCGAACTCTGAGCTGGGCTAGCAAACCCGCGGCACAGCCAGGCCTGGTTTTCAAGTTGAAGGAAACGCTGCACCTGGTCGGTATTCCGCTCCTACTACTCGTCCTATTACCGGTCCTCATATTGGCCTTTCCCATATGGTTACTGCTCCTACGCATCCATGAGCTAAGTGACGCAGCGCCAGATATCAAGCCAGACGACGCACACATCCAGGAACTTGCAGATCTTGAGGACTTTGTAACGCAAAACCAGTTCAGCGCCATTGGCTATATCAAGCCTGGCTGGTTTCGACGCTTGACCGTGCTAGGCCTCTTGCTGGCGGCAGATTACGGTACCCGTCACATTTTCAACAAGGAAAATCTTGCGGGGGTAAAGACCATCCACTTTGCCCGTTGGGTCGTTATCGATGAAAAGCGGCGTGTGATCTTCGCGAGCAACTACGATGGCAGTCTGGAAAGCTATATGGATGATTTCATCGACAAGGTTGCCTGGGGATTGAATGCCGTGTTTAGTAACGGAGTTGACTACCCGAAAACCAACTGGCTGATTTTCGACGGCGCGAAAGATGAGCAGGCTTTCAAGGATTATATTCGTGTACATCAGATACCAACACAGGTCTGGTATTCAGCTTACGATTCTCTGACCGCAATAAATATTGCGAACAATGCCAAAATCCGTGCAGGGCTTTACAGGAATATGAGCGAGACCGAGGCCGAGGAGTGGCTTCGTCTCTTGTGAGAAAAGGAAGTGCCAATGGCTGATGCGCTTGACCTTCAAGACATTCAAGGGCTTATCATACGGGGCTATGGCAATCTAAGAGCCGCTTGTTACATTTTGCTTGAAATCAGCAGCCCTCGCCCTGCTAAAATATGGCTGAACGCACTGGTCAACACGATTACAAGCGGGCAGGCCAGGCCAGAGGAGAAAGCTTTCAATGTCGCATTCACTTATGCGGGCATCAAAAAGCTTGGCCTGGAACCAGCGATATTAGCAATGTTCTCCAACGAATTTATCAGCGGCATAGTTAGCCCGCATCGGAGCCTTCTCCTGGGCGATGTAGAGGAAAGTTCACCGGCGCAATGGATGTGGGGCGGACCCAACAACAGGCCGATTGACGTGGTGCTCATGATCTTTGCCGTGGATAATCGTGGACTGTCAGGTGCATACGATGCCTACGCGAAGGCGTTCGCCGCCAATGGATTACTGGAAATTCTAAAGTTGGACACCATCGATCTTGGCGATAAGGAGCATTTCGGTTTTCACGATGGCGTCTCGCAGCCCGTGATGGAGGGGTTACCCCAGAGCGGGACCTCCATGAATACGCTAAAAGCGGGAGAATTTCTCCTGGGGTATCCAAACGAGTATGGTCTGTATACGGATAGGCCGATGCTCAAGCCCACAATGGATCCAAAAGGCCTCCTTCCCCGCGATAGCAGTGGATCTGGTAACCTGGATCTTGGGCGCAATGGCAGTTACCTGGTTTTTCGACAACTGCGCCAGGATGTCCGCGGCTTCTGGCAATTTCTTGACGGGGTCACTAAAAACCCGGATGGTAGCAGCAACCCCGCTAATCGCCTCAAGCTTGCGTCTCGGATGGTTGGGCGCTGGCCCAGTGGAGCTCCGCTCCTGAAAACACCGAACCAAGACGACCCGCAATTGGCGGATGCGAATGATTTTGTATACTACCAGACCGACCCTTATGGTTTTAATTGTCCGATAGGTGCTCATGTTCGTCGCGCCAATCCCCGCGACTCTCTGGACCCTAAACCTGGCTCTGAGCAATCCATTGCTGTAGGCAAACGGCATCGCATCCTTCGTCGGGGTCGGGAGTATGGACCACCGGTTGACCCAGCGGAGCTACTGAGCGTCAGGAAGACAATGGCTGAGGATCAAGATCGAGGCTTGCACTTTCTTTGCCTCAACGCCAACATCTCTCGTCAATTTGAATTCATTCAGCATACATGGGTCAACAACCCGCATTTCAATGGGCTCTATGACAATGACGATCCAGTCATAGGCGCTCATGCCCCTGACGGAGGTACGTTTACCATTCAGGCGAAGCCTGTGCGCAAGCGGTTAACAGGCCTTCCACGTTTTGTATCTGTTGCGGGGGGTGGATACTTTTTCATGCCAGGTATCAGGGCTATCCGCTACCTGGCAAGCCTTTAGGCATTCTCAGGTCCATTTGTCGTTTGAAACCAACCACGACTTCAGCGATAGTGCGTGAGGATCATTGGCGCAGAAAGGTAGGTTAAGCTCTGAGACGACTACCCGAGGTAGCTTTTTCTCCAACTGGATAAAAAAAGAAGATTTGAAGATTTGTAATATAAGGAGAAGTAGATGTCTGATAATCTTGAGCACTTCCGTGACTACGCACGTATACTGCTTGCCGGAATCAGGCTGTTTAACGGGGCTGCTGCCCTATTCGTACCCACATTGCTGGCCCGTCAATTCGGAGACAACCCTAATTCCGCCGTCATCTACGTGCTGCGGCTCTTCGGAGTGCGTACCATCATCGTCGGTATCGAGCTACTCGTACCAGATGAGGAATTAAGAGCGAGTGCCTTGCGCTACGCTATTCCCATTCATGCTTCCGATACGGTCTCAGCAGCGCTGGCGGGTATCCAGGGACAACTTCCTGCGCGTACCTCCATCATGCTCACGGCGATCTCGGGAGTCAACACTGCCCTGGCTATCCTGGCACAACCACACAACGGCTAAACGCATTGCAAGCGAAAGGTGAAGAAGATGAGATCAGCAAGGCGTGTATCATGGATATTCCTGGCACTGGTGGCACTCGTAGCAGGCATAGTAGCTCTGGTGCTACGTCAACGTGTTACCACCGAACAGGCCAATAGCGGGCAGGCTGGCCAGGCAGCACAGCGTGGCTACCGTCAAACGCTCTTCTGGCGTAGCTACGATCAACTGGCAGAGACACTGGATCACGCCGTCGGATGGGACAAAGTACCTATGCCGCTGGGATTGCTTATCCTGATCGGGCTGCGCAACATCCTGCGGCAACAAAACCTGCATGATACGACGCATGAGCCTGCTATCAATCAACCTGCTATAGAACTGATGCAGGCGCGCTATCTGACGGAGCGCACGGCGGGTGGCACCTATAACGATCTGGGAAACCCGGCCATGGGTATGGCCGGTTCGCGCTTTGGTCGCAATGTGCCCATTGAGTACACCTTTCCTGAACCTGAGCCTGCCATCCTCACTCCCAACCCGCGTATTGTGAGCCTCGAACTGCTGACGCGTGAGAAGTTCCAGCCCGCAACAACTGTCAACATGTTGGCAGCAGCCTGGATTCAGTTCATGGTGCGTGACTGGCTCAGCCATGGCAAGAGCGCAAAGGAGAATCCCTGGCAGATTGAATTGCGCGCTGATGATCCCTGGCCTGAACACCCGATGAAAATTTTACGCGTCTCAGCCGATCCGACACGCCCGGCCAACACTGGAACCTTGCCGCCGACCTATATCAATACCGAGACGCACTGGTGGGATGCATCGCAGATTTATGGAAGCAGCAAAGAGCAGGAGACTTTCAGGCGTTCAGGGCAGAATGGCAAACTGATCATTGGAAGCAATGGCCGTTTGCAACTGCCCTCCGACCCAAATCTAAATCCGGCCCTGGTGCCTGGCTGGTGGCTTGGTCTGGAGATGATGGAAACGCTGTTTACGCTGGAACACAATGCCATCTGCGATCGCCTGTGCGCCGAGTACCCAACCTGGTCTGACGACGACATTTTTGAGCGTGCGCGGCTCATCAATGCGGCTCTGACAGCAAAGATTCATACCGTCGAATGGACACCTGCCATTATCAGCCATCCCACATCGCAGTTTGCTCTGAAAGCCAATTGGTGGGGCATCGAAATGGAGCAACTCAACCGAATATTCGGTCGCCTGAGTTCCAGCGAGGTCATCAGTGGCATTCCTGGCTCGCAGACCGATCACTTTGGTGTGCCGTATAGCCTGACCGAAGAGTTCACTATTGTGTATCGTATGCACCCGCTTATTCCAGACGAGTACAGCTTCCACTCAGCAGTTGATGATCGACCTGTACTAGAGTGCACTTTCCGCGAAATTGCCGGACCGCATGCTGAGGAGGTCTTGCAGCACATCTCGCTGACTGATGCTTTCTACACATTCGGCACCGCATATCCCGGTGCCATCATCCTGAATAACTACCCGCGCTTCCTACAACACTTCGAGCGACCCGATGGGTACTTCATGGATCTGGCGGCGACGGATATTTTGCGTACGCGAGAGCTGGGCGTGCCGCGCTATAACCAGTTCCGCAAGCTGTTGCGCCTCCCTCCGGCCAACAGTTTTGAGGAATTGACCGGTGACCCGGCCCTGGCAGAGAAGATGCGACGCGTGTACAACAACGATATTGAGCGCGTCGACCTGATCGTCGGCATGTTCGCCGAGAATCGACCAGCAGGTTTCGCCTTCAGCGAGACCGCCTTCCGCATCTTCATCGTAATGGCATCACGTCGGCTGAACAGCGACCGCTTCTTCACCAGGGACTTTACACCAGAGGTCTACACTCAGGTCGGTATGAATTGGATCAGAGATAACACGATGTCAACAGTACTGCTGCGCCACTACCCGCACCTGCGTTCAGCCTTGCGAGGCGTAGATAATGCCTTCACACCATGGCCCAGGGCAAATGCCTGATACTGACTGTTAGCGGGTATGGTGCGCAGAGGGATTAAGAATAGCGTGCAAGCGCACGCTATTCTTAATCACAAGTGCGACTACTAGCCACGGTCACCGAGTCAACCATGAATTAGTCGTAGATTTAGCTGACCCTCTTGCGCCTGGCTAGTTGCAGAGCAGCATTCGATCAAACGGAGCAGTGGTTATGAGTATCAAAAAAGGCATCAACGATATGTTCCTCGTGCTCTTCTATTTTGAGCGTCGGATTGATCCCTATTACCGGAGTACCTTTGATAAAATTTTCAGGAAACCACTCTCTGCGCTAGTGCAGGCCCTTATTAATTTTAAGAGAAAAGATGACCATCTGCAGATAAGCGAAGAAAAGCTCTTGCCCAATGAAAAAGAAATTACTGACTTGATCATAAGACAGATGACTATGTTCACTCACAAACACTATGAACATAACTTTGCTCTACGTGCTGGGAATACGAAAACATATGGTGTTGTAAAGGGAGAGTTCGAGGTTCTGCCCGATCTTGCTCTCAACTTGCGACAAGGTGTTTTTAAATACCCCAAAACATATCCTGCATGGGTAAGATTCGCTGGACCAGGCCCTTTAGCACCTGCCGATATAAAGGATAACGGAGTATTGAGTATAGGAATAAAACTCATGGATGTAGAGGGCGATAAACTTCTTGATGATGAAAAATGGACCCAGGATTTCACCGGTATCAGTGCGCCAACCTTTACTACTCCAAACATCGTAGAGAATCTCAAATTGCAGCGGCAGGTATACGAAGGAACACCACTTTTTTATTTTATCAATCCCTTTGATTCTCATCTCTTAGATGGAATCATGCAAGGTCTGTATTCTAAGACCCAAACTAGCCCTTTAGAAACGCAATATTTTAGTTGTGTGGCCTACTTGTTTGGCGATGGGCAGGCTATTCACTACTCAATCAAACCTTGTTCCGAAGTGAAAACGAAGGTACCCAGGAAACCTCCGGCCAATTATCTGAGAGAAGCAATGGTTAAAACTCTTAGCACAAATGAAGTAAATTTCGATTTCATGATTCAATTCCAGACCGATGCCTACAGGATGCCAATTGAAAATGCATCTGTGGAGTGGCCGGAAAAGCTGTCGCCATTTGTCCCAGTTGCAAGATTACGCCTGCCAGTTCAGAGATTTGATTCCAGGGGTCAACTTGCATTCGCCGAGAACTTATCATACAACCCGTGGCATTGCACAGTGGACCATCGTCCATTAGGGAATCAGAATAGAGCCCGCAAATCCATTTATTTCGCATTGTCAGGACTTCGGCTGACTATGAACAGGGAAGCAAGGATAGAGCCAAGCGGTGCTGAAGTGTTTGATGATTGATAGAGAAACTGAGGAGTAGGCAAGGCACCGGGCTGCGATTTGACACGTGCAAGAAACTTGTTCATCCCATCTGTCTTAGCAAGGAGTGACCCATGGTAGCAAGCATTGAGCATATTGGCGTAGAGGCCAACGGCATTACGTTTCACGTGGCATTGACAGGAAAGAAAGATGCGCCGTCAATCCTCTTTCTGCATGGATTCCCCGAAGGATGGATGAGTTGGGGGCCAGTGATGGAAGCACTGAGCGAGACCCGCTTGTATGCGCCAGACCTCCGGGGCTACCCCTACCCTGACATAGCACGTCCGAAGGGCGGCTACGATGTCCTCACGCTCACCGATGACATCAAGGCATTGATTGAGGGGCTCGGCATCAATAGGCCGATGCTCGTCGCGCATGATTGGGGTGGTGCTCTGGGGTGGATCTTTGCACACCGGTACTCGCATCTCATCCGCAAGCTTGTTGTTGTCAATTGCCCGCATCCAAAGACGCTTGTGCGGGCCGTACTACACCTGGAGGACTTCCAGACCTTTCGCATCCCGTGGGTTCCCTTTTTCCAGGTGCCGTGGGTTCCCGAATTTCTTCTAACGACTGCGCTGGGCAGAAGGGTGCTGAAGTTATCCTTTACGCTGAGGGAGGGTGTAAAGGGAGCTATGAACGTGGCGCTTGTGGACGAGTTGGTATCACGCTTCCAGAAGCCCGAGGATTTACGTGGACCCATCAACTATTACCGCCAGATGGTGCGCACGCAGCTTGTGTCGAAAAAGCGCGCACAGCTCGAGGCTATCTACAACACGCCGATCACCGTTCCCGTCACGCTAGTGTGGGGGGAGAAGGACGATGCACTGTCCATCAAGGTGGCCTTGAACAGCTACAAGGATGCGGGCTGCGAAGTGGAATGGAGACCCCTCCCCGGCGTGGGTCACTTTGTGAGCCTGGAAGCCCCTGACAAGCTGGCGCTAGAAATCAGGCGCGCACTTGGCTCCACAGTCTGAGAGGCCTACAGATTCTGGGAAGGTCTTGATGATTAGCAAATGCCTTTTCATACTCTAAAAAAGTAAGGGCCAGGCGTAGATATAATATCGACGTGTTTGTTCTATCTTATCTCATCCTATGAGAGAGCAGGGAGGCAACAGCGATGGCTACAGATTATATTCTCTTTAATCATGGTGTTAATACGCGTGATGTACGCCCCCAACCCGGCTATGCCGACCCGCTGTTCGAACTCAT
>JACZCU010135936.1_pt1 | contig 18093 bp, 20 predicted proteins | sample 8641851 | NCBI WGS metagenome assembly JACZCU01 (sample SAMN15324605, study PRJNA640507) | soil metagenome | isolation source: monocropping sugarcane control | place: China: Luxin town, Laibin City, Guangxi Province | collected 2019-07-25 | depth 10cm m | reverse complement strand
TTCTTCCGGTAGTTGTTGATGAACGTGTTCTTCATGATCTTGAAGAGCCACGCTTTGAAGTTCGTCCCCTCTTCGAACTTGTCGTAGTACTTGTACGCCTTGAGATAGGTCTCCTGAACGAGGTCTTCCGCGTCCTCGGAGTTCCGGGTCATGCGGTAAGCAGTGTTGTAGAGGGAATCGACGTAAGGCATCGCTGCCTTCTCGAAGTCCCAACCCTGCTCATGCTCGTTCGCAACTGCCGTTTTCATGGTCTCTCCCGGTGGTCAATCAAAACTTCAACACCCGTGCCGCATGACGTTAGATGCATCAGCGGCTTTGATGGTTACGTTCCCGAGGCGAATCCCGGGTCCGGGTTTATCTCACCGGACACATCCGTCCTCGGGTGTTATCTTTGAGATATTTACTACGGTCTGCTGGAGGGAACTGCTGGGAAACGGTTGTGAACAAACCGTGAACAGCACGAATTCCCGACGCGAATGATAGCCCTACTCTTTGTAGATAGCAAGTAGTGCTTCGTACGCCCTCGTAATTTCGATGAAACGCATCGCCGCGTCGGATCGAATGCCGTCGGCCGATTCATGGAACTTGTCGGGGTGGTGCTGCGACGCCAGCCGTCGATAAGCGGCGATGATCTGCTGGCGCGACGGCGTCCCTTCCATCCCCAGAACAGTGAGCCATTCCCGTGGCTCCCGGTCCCGCGAAAAGAACGTCATGCGGCCGGCGCGATCCGCCTCCCTCGGCCGTCCCGCCTTCGCATGGTCGACGTAGTCGAAGCCGTACTGGTCACGCAACTTCGCGAGAGCGTCAGTCTGGAAGCCAAGTGCGAAACTGAGGTCGAGCAGGTCGGCGTACTGCAGCAACGGGATCGCGCGGCCGGGGACCGCGACGAGCTGGACTGCAATGTCGAGCAGCTGCGCGCATTGCCGCGGTGTCGAGTGCACCGCGAAGCGCGTCCCCCAGTTCGCGATGTCGATGCCGCCGGTCGGTGGGGCGATGATGCCGGCGCGGCGCCGGATCTCGCGCAACGCCTCATCGGGCGCCGTGCCTCCAGCCGTCAGGATCCGGAAGAGGATCGACGCCGCGACACGATCGCGATCGGGCACCTGCGGCTGCTGGTTGGCCACGCCGCGCGACTCCCCTCGCGCGATCGCCAGGGCGATCATCACGAACACCGCAATCGCCCCTCCGGCGACGATCATGAAGCTGACGGCGGCAAGTTCCATCGTGACTAACTACCCTCAGCATAAACTTCACCACGTGGACGCCGCCTTCGCCGAGCTCGCAATCTCGATGGAATCCCGTTTCGCAGGCCACGCGGTCCAGCGCTTCCTCGACTTCCACATTCTCGACCTCGGCGAGGGGCGCTGCACGATGTCGATCGAGTTCAAGCCGGAGTTCGACAACACCACCGGCGCCGTCCACGGCGGCATCCTCGCCATGCTTGCCGACACCGCCGTCGCCTGCGCCCTCGGCACGCTCTTCGGCGGCGAGATGAACTTCGCGACGTCGAACCTCAACATCCATTTCCTGAGACGCGCGAATACAGCGGTAACGGCGGTGGCGACGATCATCAAGAAGGGCTCGCGCGTCTGCGTCGGCAGCGTCGAGCTGCACGACAGCGAAGGGCGTCAGGTAGCGACGGCGATCTGCGACTTCGTGCTGCTCGGCAGCAGCGCCTGAACGCGATTCAGCCGCGCCTCCAGCTCCGTTTCCGTCAGAGCCGGCAGCGAGCCGTCGACGTCTATCTCGTCGTCGACGCTCACCCAACTTCTGCAGCCGAGGTATTCCGGGGTGACGTGAATCGTGCGGGGAGCCCGTAACGCGAAGGTACGGACGCCAATCACGTGTAGCGCCTGATCGGGGCGGAAGCGATACCGCGTCTCGAGCGTCTCGCGCGACATCGCGACCAGCGGCTCGAGGCGGTAGAGCGTCTCGAGATCGTTCACGCGCCAGCTCCGGACGACCTCGCACCAGTGCGTGATCGTGACGTCCGTCGGCTCGCTCTGCTGCTGATGGAAAAAGGTCGGATAGAGGTAGAAGCGCTCCGCCTCGACGCCGAACTTCGGGTCGGCGATGCCACCCTTGCGGATGAGGATCACCTGATCGCCGCGGCCGAGGGCCTCGATGACGGTCGACCACTCCTTGAGCGCCGTGTGGTTAGGAAGTTTGTTCATAGCGAACCGAATTTACCGGCCCCTCCCAGATCGTGACCGCCACGACGCGTGCGTTCTCGTCCGCGACGGCCGCGCCGAGCTCCTTCGCGAACCATGTCGCGATGTTCTCGGCCGAGGGATTGATCGAGTCGAACGGCGGAACGTCGTTGATGCAGCCGTAGTCGAGCTTCTTGGCGAGCGCTTCCAACTTCCGTTTCGCGCTCACGAAATCGACGGCGATGGCGTCCTGGTCGACACCGCCCCCCACCGCCGCCAGCTCCGCCTCCACCTTGTACGAATGCCCGTGCAGCGGCTCCGAGATGCCGCGGTACTCGCGAAGGTAGTGCGCCGCCTCGAAGCGCGCCTCAACTCGGACGACGAACATTGAAAATCCTTTCGATCATCTGTTCGCTCATCCCGAGCTCGCGCACTTCCTCCGCCGTGGACTGCGACCGCAGCAGATCCTCGGCACGCGAGTCGTCCCAGCAGTCCGCCGGGTTGCTCGATTCGGCGAGCTCGATCAGCGTCAGCAGCGTCTTCCGGCGCGCCTCGTCGGCCACGGCCCGAAGTGTACAATGCGCGCCGATTTCGAATGCCTCTCCCGAAGAGCATCCTCTGCTCGCACTGCAAGAAGACGTATCCGGAGGGTTGGAAACGTTGCCCCTACTGCGGATACGACGAGACGCGTGCGCGCGCCGAGGCGCAGCAGCGCCGCTTCATGCAGCAGAAGCTGCGCGAGTGGGAACAGCGCACCGGCGCACCGAAGCAGCGCCGCGATGAGCGTGGCGAGCGCGAGCGTCCCCGGCCCGGGCAGCGGGATCGCCGGAACGATGAGCGCAGAGGGCAGAGCGCGGAGCGCAGACAGCAAGCCCACGCCGAGCGCGGCCAGCAGCGCCAGCAGAAAGGGCCGCAGCAACAACAGCAGCGTCCCGCCGGCGAGAACCGGCAACCGACAACCGACAACCAACAGCAACGCACCGGACGCCGTCGCCGCCGTCGCGGCGGCCGCGACCGCAATCAGCAGCAAACGGGCGGTCAACAGCAGCAACAACAACCGAAACAACAGCAGCAACCCCGTCCCCAGCAGCAACCAAATGCGGCAGCCGGCAACCGGCCACCAGGCACTGAAGGCGGTGAAGGCGGCTCCCGCAAACGCCGCCGCGTCCGCAGACGCCGTCGCGGCGGTGGGGGCGGTGGCGGTGGAGAAGGCGGCGGCCCGTCGACCCCACCACCGGCAAGTCCGTCTTAGTGCACCGTTGCGGGTGAGCGGTCGAGGCACTCGTTGACGGCCGCGAGGATCTCGGCCTCGTGGACGGGCTTCAGCACAATTTCGCAGATACCGATGGCGTCGAGCTCACGCTGAACGTGCTGCGGCGGATCGCCGGAGATCGCGACGATGCGGTTGCCGAGATGCGGTGCGGCGCCGTGGACATGACGAAGTAACCTGAGGCCGTCGTCGTCCGGCGATGCCTTCACCTCCACGACGAGCAGGTCGAAGTGCTGCTCGCCAAGGAGCGACGCCGCATGTCGCGACTCGTCGGCGCGCAGGACACGAAAATCGTTCGACTCGAGCATTGCGGCGATCGCGCGTGAAACGTCGGGCGTCGTCGCCAGAAACAAGATTGTTGCCCGCATGAATACTCTCCGCCGGCGGCCCGGTGCAGGCCGCGTTCCCTTTGCGTGTCATGCAAGAGGTCGCCGCGATTTGCATTACGATCGATCGATGGAGCGCATCCTCATCCTCGACGACGACCACCCGCCTCGCGCGAAACTCATCGACGAGCTTCGACGCGTATCCAATGCGGACGCCGTGATCGCCGGCAGCGGCGCGGAGTTGATCCTCCACGTGCGGTACGGGGGTTACGCCGCCGTGTTCGTGGACGCGACCTGTTGGCTGAAAACCTCCCGCTCCTCGTCGATGCCGTGCAGCACGCCGTCGCACGGCCGATGCTGATCGTCGCGTCTAACCAGACGCACCGCGAGCTGGACGGTGATCTCGTGACGTTGATCGTGCGAAAGCCCTACGACGTCGGCATGGTCACCGGCATCCTCATCTCGGCACTTCTGGGAAAGCCTGGCCGCGGCGCGGCCGGCGACGACCCAAAGATCAGGACGACGTAACCGGGAGCTCCGGCGCGGCGGGCGCCGCCGCCGGCGCGGGCGGGCGGTGCGCTTTGATGTAGCGCGCGGAACATTCGGAGAAGCCTTCACAACGGATGCAGTAGCCGTCCGGGTTCTCCGGCTTGAAGTCGGCGGGAGGGCAGATGTTCACGCCGCGGACGATGTCGCGCTCACTCTGGGCGAGGACGCGCTCGATCTCGTTCTCGTTGCCGGCGGCAAGCGCCTTCTTGATCCCGACGAACCGCGAAGCGTTCCGCACGGCCGTGAAATCGGGCGACTTCTCCTTCGGGTCGGGAACCGGAACCGCCTCCGCCTGCTCCTTCGGCCGGACGAAACGGACGACCGGCGTGCGGTGCAGCAAGAAGTAGACATAGCCGGCGAGCGCGCCGGACGCGACGGCGATGTTCGGATTCCCTGCGCCGCTGAAGAGCACTCCCCACGCGAGCACGCCGGCGCTGATGTACGCCAGCCAGCGGACGCGGATCGGGATGAACGCGAAGAGATAGAACGTCTGCTCGGGAAAAACCGTCGCGTAGACGAAGAGCAGCGTGTACGTGACGAAGAACGAGCCGAGGAGCCCGACGTTCAGCCAGAACGCGACGCCGGCCGTGGCGAGCGTCGAGATGAGAAACAGCATCACGAAATTCAGCGTCCCCCACTCCTCCTCGATCGCCGCCCCCATCAGATAGAGGATGAGCAGCGTGAAGAAGAGGACGACCGGCTTGGGGAAGAACAACCACCCGCCGCCCGTCTGCGCGAACTGATACGTCAGGAGGCGCCACCACTGACCCGCCTTCACCGACGCCGGATCGAACCCGAAGAGCATCGCAAAGCGCGGCCCGTCCTGATACTCGAGAAAAAATAACGCGACGTTCAGGAAGAGAAAAATGAAGATCGAGTGGAGGTTCTCGCCTCGTCTGCGAAACATGGGTCGCTACCGTGAACGGTAGTGCCGCCGGGGTTTATTCGCAGCAGGCGGGCGGTCACCGAACGATGACATTGTCGAGCCCCTCGAAGCGGAGCACGCTTCCGGCGGTGACGTTGTGCTTCTTGGCCACCCCCGCAGCGGTCTCGAGGACATACCGCGACGGGAGGGTGGTCGAGCCGTAGTTCGGGCAGGGGTCGGCCTTGCACGGCGGGACATCGCTCGCGACGAAGTTCACCTTGTGCTGGTCGTCGATCCAGATCATGTCGAGCGGGATGATCGTGTTCTTCATCCAGAACGGATAGACGCCGTTCTGCGCGAAGATGAAGATCATCCCCTGGTCGTCCGCGAGATGGTCGCGGAACATCAGCCCCTGTTCCCGCGTCGGATCATCCGCCGCGATCTCGACGTGAATCACCGCCCCGTCGGGAAACACCACGCGCGGTCCGGCCGGAACGGCGGGCGCGGCGGAGCCGGTCGTGGTCGTCGGCGCGGGCGCGGTGCGCGAACAGGCCAGGATTCCGACCGCAAAGAGAACCGCGAGGCTATTTCTCACTCTCGACCTCCACAACCTCGTCTTCCTTCCCGTCGCGGGGGATGAGGTCGAACTTCTTGGCGTAGTAGCGGAACGAGCGAAACGTCATCCGGAGAAGCTCGGCGGCCTGCGTCTGGACACCGCCGGCGCGCTCGAGCGCCTTGAGCATGAAGACCTTCTGGATCGACTCGAGGTGGTGCTCGAGCGACATCCCCTCGGGCGGCAGATCGAACGACATCTCGGGCACCGCGCCGCCGAGGAGCACGTGCTCCGGGAGCGACTTCGTCGTGAGCACGTCCGACGTCTCGAGCGCGATCATCCGCTCCACCCCGTTCTCCAGCTCGCGCACATTGCCGGGCCACGAATACTTCTCGATGAGCCGCATGGCGTCGGCGGAGATCCGCTTCTTGGGGACCCCGACGACGTTCGAGTACTTGTCGATGAAGTGATCGACCAGGAGCGGGATGTCCTCGCGGCGGTAGCGGAGGGGCGGAAGCGCGATCGGGATGACGTTGATGCGGTAGAAGAGATCCTCGCGGAACGTCCCCTTCTGGATCGATTCGGAGAGGTCGCGGTTCGTGGCGGCGATGACGCGGACGTCGACCAACTGCTCCGTATTCGAGCCTACGCGGCGGACGACCCGGTCCTGCAAGACGCGGAGGAGCTTGATCTGCATCGCCGTCGACGTCTCGCCGATCTCGTCAAGGAAGATCGTGCCGCGGTCTGCCTCGTGGAAGAGGCCCTTCTTCTCGCGGATGGCGCCTGTGAACGCGCCGCGCTCGTGGCCGAAGAGCTCCGACTCGAGGAGTGTCTCGGGAAGCGCTCCGCAGTTGATCGAGACGAACTTCCCGCGGCGGCCGGAGTTGTAGTGGATGGCGCGGGCGATGAGCTCCTTGCCCGTGCCCGACTCGCCGGAGATGAGGACCGTCGAATTCGTCTTCGCGATGCGTTGGATGATCGAGAAGATCTCCTGCATCTTCGGGCTCTTGCCGATGATGTTGGAGAAGGTGAAGCGCTCCTCGAGCGCGGATCGGAGGTGGAGATTCTCGTCCTCGAGCTCCTTCCGTTCGAAGGCCTTACGGACGATGATCTTCAACTCCTCGATGTCGAACGGTTTGGCGATGTAGTCGAGGGCGCCGGCTTTGAGAGCGTCGACGGCCGACTTCGGCGAGGTGTGGGCGGTGATCATGATGACCGCGACCGAGGGGTCGTGGGCCTTCATGTCGCGAAGGAGATCGATGCCGGAGCCGTCGGGGAGCATCAGATCGCAGAGGACGACGTCGTGTGGGTCCTTCGTGAACACCGTGCGGGCGTCGGCGACGGAGGCGGCCGTGTCGACGTGCCAGCCGTCTTCCTCGAAGACGATGGTGAGGAAGTCACGCAGGGAAGCTTCGTCGTCGACGACGAGGAGGTCCACGGCGGGAGATTATCTCCCGGCGATCATTTCTCCGCAGCGGCAATCGCCAGTAAGTCATCGAGACGACGTCTGTCGACGACGTCGCGAGAGAGGGCGGCGACGAGGCGTTCCAGTCCGGCCTTGTGACGTCGGTCGAGCGCTTCGGGAACGGCGGAGGGGAACCTCGTGATGGCGGCAGCGCCCGTCACGCGCGGTCGCAGCGTCGAGGCGTTCGGAAGCGGCGATTCCGACGATTGGCGAAGCGCCGTGCGGCGGATGCGATTCTTCCTTGCGATGGTCGCGACGACCCGAGTCGGATCGCCTTCGGGGAGAAAGTAGATCGCCCTCACCGTCTCGCGCGTCTGGCCGATGCGATGCGCGCGGCCGTTGCGCTGGTCGAGCTTCGCGGGGTTCCACGGAATGTCGTAGTGGATGACGACGGCGGCACGCTGGAGGTTGAGGCCTTCACTCGCGAAGTCGGTCGTGACGAGTCGATCGATGGCGCCGCGTTGGAAGGCGTCGATCGCGCCGCGTCCGTCGCGGGCCGTCGCGAGACCCGCACTGAGCGACGCCGCCAGGAACCGGGCCGTCGCGGCGGAGCCGGTGAAGATGAGCGTCGGCTCGTCCGTCAGCACTCGTCGGAGCAGGTCGAGCTTGTTCGACGCATTCGCCTCGGCAAATGACTGCACCGCTTGAAGTTTCCGCATCTCCTCGCGAATCGCCGAGACATCGAGTTCCGCTGACGGAGCCCAAACATCCCAGAAGAGGATCTGCTGAAAGCTGGCGCTGTCCTCCTCCTGCGCAAAGGCACGCCGGTAATCGCGCTTTTGCAGCGGCCGTCCGCTCTCGAGGACCCGCTCGTAGAACCGGAGCTGCCGTTTCACCGATTCGATCAGCGCCGCTTCGCTCGATTCGAGACGCCGCCAGAGAAACCGGCGAAGCAGCGGCGCGCTGCCGGTGAGCGGAAACTCCAGCGCACTGATCGGTGCAGCCGCGACTTTGTGACGAATCACGCGTCGCTCGAGCGATCCAAATTGCAGACGCTCGGGGAGGACGTGGCGGTCGCGCCGGATCAGCATGTGCCCGACGATTCGCTCAAGTGCGTCGCGGTCATACGTCTCGAATGCGAGGTCGATCGACGGAACACCTCGATCGAGAAGAATGTCGTCGCGGACGATCAGCGCCAGCAGCGCGTGCAGATCGTGCGCGGAATTGCACAGCGGCATTGCGGTGACGAGCAGGACCCGCGCCGCGAGCGTACGCTTGGCGAGCGCGTCGTAGCGTTGCGTCGCCGGATTCCGGAAGGCGTGCGCCTCGTCGACAATCACGAGGCGCGGGACCTCCGGATCGGCGATGCGAAACGAGTGCGCCAGCGTGTCGTGCGTCTCGATGTTCGCTTCGACCTGAAATTGCCGGAGCGTCCGCTGCCACTGCGTCACGAGCGACGCAGGAACGATCAGGTCGATCTCTCCCGCGAACCGCTTCGCGACGGCCGCGGCGACAAACGACTTTCCGAGACCCACTTCGTCCGCCAAGATCACGCCGCCGAACGCGTCGATGGCCGCAACGGCGCGCCGTACCGCCTCGACCTGGTGATCAGCGAGCAAGGCGATGTTTGACGAAGCGGCGAAGCTTCGCGAGCTCCCGTTCGCTCACGCCGTAGAGCTTCGCGACCGCACGATCGACCTCCGCGTCGACGTCGCGGCCGGCGTGCGCGCGCCGCGCGAGGCGCGTCAGCGCCGAGGCGTCATCGAGCGGCGGGAGTGGCATCTGCGCCACCGTGCGGCCGAACATCCGAAAGTGCGCGTCCTTCGCCCGCTCGGCGACGGCGAGCAGAAGCGCGTTCGCGACGGTCGAGTTCAGGACCGCGCTCAACGCGTACGCCTCGTCGAGCGACGCGGTGTCGATCGAGTAGAGCGTCTGGTTCGGGACGAGCGGAACGGCGCGGCCGTCGACGTCGACCGAATCCGAAAGCACCGCGGCCGTCATCCCGCGCGAGACGTCCTTCCACGCCACCTTGATCCCGACGTGCTCCGGCTTTACGTATGCGAGCTGGAACGCGGAGACGTCGACGCCGCGCGCTTCGGCGAGCTTCTGCAGCCAGCGAGGGGGCTTCTTCCAGCCGTTGCGCGGCGGCCAGACCATCCACTCTGACGCGCCGGCGCTCCACCGTTTCAGATCGCGGCCGCGGACACAGCGGGCGACGTGAGCCAGCGGGACGCAGAGGCGATCTGCCGTGATGAGCGCCGCGCCGCGTATCCGGCACTCGCCGAGAAAGAACGCTCGGTTGTCACCGGTCTTCACCCCCATCAACGGACGTCGGCCGAGCGTGATGGCGAGCGGCCGATGCGCGGCGCGGAGGCGGCGGAGGATGGCCGCGGCTTCCGGCGGGACGAGCGACCACTCGCCGGTGGCTCCGAGGTCCTCCGACATCGCTTCGAATGCGACCTCGTCGTCCACGACATGGATGTGCCCGCGCGGGCGTCGCTTCGCAAGCGTGAGGCCGAGCGGAAACGTGTCGGCGTCGAAATAGCGTTTCGCGTTCGCGCTCCAGTCTTCGATCGCCACGATGTCGTTCTGCATTGCGACGCGGCGCAGCGGCTCGGCGTACGCGGCGTTCAGGATCTTCGCCGGCATCAGCATCGACACCATCCCGCCGTTCGCCGCGTGCGACAACGCTCGCTCGAAGAATGCGACCGACAGGTCGGGCTGGTGAAACGCGGCTCCTCCCTCCGCCGATCGGAAGAGGGCATAGCGATCGGTCACCATCCGCTTCGCCCGCGCGTCGATGCGCGCGTTCCGCACCCACGGCGGATTGCCGGCGACCACGTCGAAGCCGCCACGCGCCATCACCGGCGCGAAGTGGACGTCGAAGGAGAAGAAGTCGAGTGTTCCGTCTTCGATGCGGTCGAGCGTGCGGCGATGACCGGCAATGCGGCCTTGCAGCTCGCGGCAGCGCTCCAGGTCGGCCGTTAGCGCGCGTCCGAAAAGGTCGTGTTGCGGCGCCGTGAGGTGCTGCAGCTCCGTCTCGTCAGCATCGATCGCGCGCGCCACGAGATCGGACGCCAGGCGGCGGTCGTTCTCACGAATGAGCCGCGCGAGCGCCGGAGGTTCCTCCCGCGGCGAGTGGCGATACCGTTCCACGAGATCGCTCTGCGCGCGGAGCGCGTAGACCCACTCGCGATAGATCTCGCCGCGGGCGTCGCCGAGGAAGTCGGCGGGACCGAGAAGCGAGTTGCCCTGGAGGATGTTGCGGTCGAGATTCGGAAGCGGCGGAATCTGCTCAATGGGGGCGTCCGTCGTCGAAACGATCGCGAGCCAGAGCCGCAGCTCGCAGAGACGGACCGCTTCCGGCTTGAGATCGACGCCGTACAGCGATCGCTCGACGATCTGTTGCCGCAGGTTTGGCGCGACCGGCACATTCGCTTCTGTCGACAATCTTCGGATCGACCGCTCGACCACGCCGAGCGCCGAGAGTAGAAATGCACCCGACCCGCACGCCGGATCGAGGACCGTGATCGACTCCAGCCTTCCCAGCTTCTCGAGCGAATCACCATCCCCGAGCCACTCGACGACCGCGCGCTCGGTGAGGACGTCGACGATCTCGCGCGGCGTGTAGAAGCTGCCGCTCGCCGCCCGTTCATCGGCCGCCATGAGCGACTCGAAAACCTTCCCGAGCATCTCGGGATCGACGTGTGTGCCTGCCGAGTCGCGCTCGTCGCTCGAGAAGTCGAAACGCTCGAAAACGTCTTCGACGACGTGCCGCATCAAGTCGTCCGCGACCCCGAGCGACGGATGGCGCCACTCGAACGGCGAAGGCTCGAACAATCCGCCGTTGAGGTACGGAATCGATCCGAGCCGCCGCGCGCCGGCATCGCGATCGCGCACCGGCGTGTTGAGGCAGCCGAAGAAGAGCGGCGTGAGGACGTTCGCGAAAAAGTCGCGCTCTCCCAGCCGATCGAACAGGAACCGGCGCTCCCCGTTCAACCACCCTTTCTCCTGCACGAACGACAGGAACAGCAACCGCGACAAGATCAACAGCCCCTCGGCATCACACGCGTCCCTCGCCTCCCCGGCGCAAGTCGACGCAAGCGACTCCGCAACCGCGCCCACGGCATCGCGAAAGCGTTCGAAGAACCTCCGCGTGACCGACTCGCGATCGAGCGCGAGATCGAAGACCTTCGGCATTGCCGCCGGTTCCGTCGCGGCGAGGAGGTTCAGCCGGTCGAGCGCGTGCGCCGAAGGCTGGCGGAGGTCGACATCGAGCCGGCGCAGCTTGCGCTGCGGCGACAGGTCATAGACCGACAAGACGTTCTCGCGCTCGTGGAGCACGACCGACTTCGTCAGGACGTTGTATTCGCGATAGCTCTTCAGGAATTCGAGAAGCGCCTGCTCTTCCGCATTTCCTCGAAGGTGAAACAGATCGAAGCGGCGCATCCGCGCGGCGAGTGAAAACGACGACGCGCCGTTCCAGCCGATGACGATGCCGCCGCGGCGCCACTCGGTAGGGTCGATCGTCACCGGCGCGATGACGTATCCGAGGTCACGGAAGACTCCGAGGGCGTCGCCGTGGAGCTCGCGAATGCGCGCGGCGGTCAGCACCGCTGTTCTCCCGTCGCAAAGGCACGCCAGATCGCGGCACCGTCCGCGCGGCAATCCTTCGCTCCGCGGAAGAGGACGAATAGACTTCGCCCCCGATGATCCGATGGGCGTACATGAAGCGGTTCCTTGCCGGAGCGCTCTTCGGCCTCTACGCCGCGCACCTCCTCTACCTGCTCAACCCGCAGGTCGGCGTCACCCCCGCCACGCTCATCGGCGTAACGCTCGTCTACGCCCTCATTGCGGGACTTCTGTTCGGCAGCGCGCTCTGGCTGCTCCGCATCGCGCGCGTGAAGCTCTTCGGCAAGCCGGCCACGAACGGCTATCGCGCCCACGGCTTCGGCTTCATCGTCCTCGGCGCGTTCATCGCCGCGACGATCTACTGGATCCACCTCGACGCCGTGCGCGCGTACCTGCCGATCGCCGCCGTGCACCTGCTGATCAAGGCGACGAACACGATCACCCTCGTGGCGTTCATCCTCCTGGTGCTCTGGTTCTTCGAGCGCAACGCGGACCGCCGCGTCTCCCGCGCGATCTTTGTGACGGCGCTGCTCACCGTCATCGTCTCGTCGGTCTTCCTCTACGAGCGCCGCGATACGTACCGGACGGAAAAGAAGAGCGTCGTCGTGGCGAACATCGGGACCATCGCCGGCGAACGACCGGTCATCGTCGTCGCCATCCGCAATCTCCCGTACGACTGGATCGTGCAGCTCGCCGGCGAAGGGAGCCTCCCCTTCTTCGACGCGGCGCGGCAGCACGCCTACTTCGCGCGCGTCGAGCCCTTCTCCACCTCGAGCGACAAGGCGCTGTGGGCTTCGCTGGCGACCGGGAAGCTGCCATACCAGCACGGGGTCACCGGCAGCTACTCGTACCGCACGCCGCTCAACCGCGACGAGCCGTTTCTGCTCCTGCCGAGCGGGATCGGCTTCAACGTCTGGGGTCTCTTGCCGCCGGTCGAACGGATCTCCGCGCCGCTCCCCTCCGGCAACGCGCTCCCGCTCTGGACGATGTTCGAGCGCCTCTCGTTCCACGCCGCCGTCGTGAATTGGCCGAAGGCACAGCGCGGCAGCGCGAGCACGGTGGTCACCGACACGGCGATCCGGACCGCTCCGCGGACGAACGTCGCACCCTTCGCCCAGAAGTTCAACGGCACCGGCAACGTCCGGCCGCGCATCCTGCACGGCCTCGCATCCGACATCGACGCGATCAATATGCTCCGCCGCATCGCCGCCGACCGCGCGATCGGGCTCGACGTCGTGGCGCTCGAGGGCTTCTCCGAAGCGCAGCGCGCGCTTCACATCTATGCGAACGACCTCCCGCCACGCTCGTCGATGAAAGGGGAAGCGCTCCGCGCATACGTCGTCCAGCTCGATGCGCTGCTCGCCGCGATCGCCCGCGACTACCCCGATCACCTGCTGGTCGTCACGTCGCCGTGCGGCCCCGCCCCGCCACCGCTTCCCGTCACTCCCTACGCGTTCGCGCGCGAGGAGTTCGGATTGGACGATCCCGGCGCCGACGACGGCTTCGTCGTCATCACCGGCGCCGGCACGACGCATCGCGACAATCCCGCCTCGGCGAAGGTCGACGACATCGTGCCGACGACGCTGTTCGCCGCCGGCCTTCCCACCGGCCGCGACATGGACGGCTCGGTGCTCACCGCCGCGTTCGACGACGCGTTCCTGCGGAGGAATGCTCTCTCGCTCATCGCCACGTACGAGGCGAAGGAGATCGTCGTACGGCGCGGGGGTAACACGTAGCGCGTTCATCGCTCCACCCACTGCTTTCCGCCGGCATAGCGCAGGACACGCACTCTCGCGCTCGCGCCGTACACGCGCGCGCACCAGATCTCGCCGTCGCTGTCGGTGAGGTAGATCGTTCCGGACGACGACTCGCCGAGCGGTGAAAACGAGCAGATGGCCGAGGAGCCGAACTGCACCGGCGAATCGGTCGGCTTCAGTTTCGCGCCGTCGGGATCGATGATCGTCTGCGTCGGAACGGCGATCGACGCGTAGCGGACGGTGTTCAGGACGCGCTTCGGGAACGTGATCCTCTTGTCGACGCCGCTGTTGATCTCCGCGGTCTTGATGCCGTTGCCGTTGCGGTCGTCGTAGAGGGTGTACATCCACGTCGTGCCGCTCTTGGTGAAGCGGACGCCGACGTTTCTGCCGCTGGCGATGGCGCGCATCCGCGCGCCTCGAAACACGGACTGCAGCTCCTCGGCGGCCGTGCGCACGGCGGCACGCCGCTGCAGGTTCATCCACGCCGGCGTCGAGATGGCGGTGAACAGGCCGATGATCGCGATGCAGGTGAGGAGCTCGGTGATGGTGTAGCCGGAGTTGGGTCGGGTGTGTTTGGACACACGTTCTCCTTTCTCGGTTGTTGCGAGGGGATGCGCGCCGCGGTCATGCGGCGCGCATCCGGGTGGTGGGACGACCTACTTGGAGGCCGTGGGGGTGGGCTTGCGCGGCTTGCGCGGGGAGGAGACCTTGGCGCCGAGGGTCGTCTTTCCTTCGACGACGAGGTAGGAGCTCAGCTTCTCGTACCGCTTCTGGCCGAAGCCCTTCACCTGCATCAGGTCCGTCGTCTTGTGGAACGGTCCGTGCGCGGTGCGGTAGTCGATGATCTGCTGCGCTGCCTTGGCACCGACGCGCGGCAGATACGAGAGCTGCGACGAATCGGCGGTGTTGATGTTGACCACACCCGGCACGTCGGCGAGCGCCGCCGTGGCGAGCGAGAGGATGAAGATTCCGAGAAGAATGATTGCGGGGGACTTCCGCATGGGTCTAGTTCTCCTTTCAGTGGTTTCTGGTTGTGTTGTTGGTTGACTGTCGACGCGTTGTTTGGCTGATTACCCACACTTGAACTTCCATCTGTCTCTTCTGTTCACGCCATGTCTCTCTTCGGCACCACCTCCTTTCGCCGGACCCATAGTTCAAGCGGTCCGCCGGGGTGGCAGATGGGCGTAAGTGATTGCGGGGTTAGTGGGTTACGCGGTTTGGACGAGCTAGCGCGACGTCAAAATCCTTTGGACTATCCCTTTCGCAAACCCACGGTCTAAATGCCGGATATGGCCGGACTTAGCCGGACGCGGAGGGGGCGAAAACGGGCGTTTTTCGGGTGGGACGCGGATGCAAGCGTTTTTTACATCCGGTGCGTGTGCCGGGACGAGGTGCACGTGCGCCGCGGCGAGGAACACGTGTGCCCGGACGAGGCGCACGTGCACCGCGGCGAGAAACACGTGCGCCGGGACGAGGTGCACGTGCGCCGTGGCGAGGAACACGTGTGCCCCGACGAGGTGCACGTGCACCGCGGCGAGGAACACGTGCGCCGGGACGAAGAGCACGTGCGCCGGGACGAAGAGCACGTGCGCCCGGACGAAGAGCACGTGCGCTGGGGCGAGGAACACGTGCGCCGGGGCGAGGGGCACGTGCGCTGGGGCGACGGGCACGTGTACCGGGGAGCGCGGCGGTTATACTGACCGCACGACATGAAAGAAAAGCGTGAGATCTACCGCTTTCTTCACGTCACTCCCCGCCGCATCTTCGAACAGCTCGACCAGTACGTGGTCGGGCAGCGGCACGCGAAAGAGGCGCTCGCGGTGGCGGCGTACAACCACCTGAAGCGGATCGAGTACCTTAAGTTCGGCGGCGAGACGACCATCCGCAAGTCGAACATCCTGATGATCGGGCCGTCCGGCTCGGGGAAGACGTACCTCGCGCGGACGCTCGCGAAGATCCTCGACGTGCCGTTCGCCTACAACGACGCCACCGCGTTCACGGAGGCGGGGTACTACGGCGAGGACGTGGAGGTCGCCATCGGGAGGCTCCTCTACGCCACGAACCAGAACGTCGACGCGGCGGAGAACGGCATCGTCTTCATCGACGAGATCGACAAGATCGCCCGCCGCGGCGGCGGGCAGCGCACCGGCGCCGGCGCCCGCGACATCGGCGGCGAAGGGGTGCAGCAGGCGCTCCTCAAGCTCCTCGAAGGCGAGAAAATCTTCGTCCCGATGAACGTCACGGCCCACTGGAACAAGTACGACTACACCGAAGTCGACATCTCGAACGTGCTGTTCATCTGCGCCGGCTCGTTCTCCGACCTCGACGACGCGCCGGAGTCGAAGCCGATCGGCTTCTTCGGCGAGGAGAACGGCCGCGACCGCGAGCCGTCGAATGACGACCTGGTCAAGTACGGCTTCCTCCCGGAGATCCTCGGGCGGCTTCCGGTTCGCGTGCGCCTCGACCCGCTCGGAGCGACCGAACTGGTGTCGATCCTCACCGAGCCGCGCGAGGCGATGATCCCCGAGTACCAGCGGCTCTGCGCCCTCGACCAGATCCAGCTCGACTTCACGCGTGAGGCGCTGCTCGAGATCGCCGGCGCCGCGATGCGCCAGCGCCTCGGCGCCCGCGCGCTCCGCGCCATCATGGAGAAGGTGATGCACCCGATCCTCTTCTCCGGGCCGGAACGCGCAGGGGAGCGCATCACCATCGAAGCAGAGCACGTGCAGCGCGCGCTCGCATAAACTCTCGCCCCATGCAGATGATCGCCATCACCGCGAAGGCGACGTCACCCGCGGCGCTCGACTACGCGCGGCGCGTCGGCGAGGACCTGACGCAGCGCGGGTTCCGCGTGATCTGGGACGACGTCACGGCCGAAGCGCTCGGCGACGGGCTCCGCTCGTGCCCGAAGGCGGAGCTGGCCGCCGCCGCGGAGCTGTTGATCACGTTCGGCGGCGACGGGACGCTCCTCTCGGTCGCCCGCCACGCGCCGGAGCACGTCCCGATCCTCGGCGTGAACATGGGGACGCTCGGCTTCCTCACGGAAGTGCGCGTCGAGGAGTTCCCCGAGATGCTGGAGCGGGTGCTCGCGGGCGAGCACTTCGTGGAGCCGCGCGTGACGTTCGACGTCTCGATCCGGGGTCCGGAGCGCGACGAGTCCGCGCATTTCCGCGTGCTCAACGACGTGGTGATCAACAAAGGCGCGGTGGCGCGCATCATCGAGATGAAGGTGACGGTGGCGGGGAACTTCGTCTCGACGTTCCGCGGCGACGGCCTGATCGTCTCGACGCCCACCGGATCGACCGCCTACAACCTCTCCGCCGGCGGCCCGATCATCTACCCGACGATGGGCGCCGTGGTGCTGACACCGATCTGCCCGCACATGCTGACGAACCGCCCGATCGTGCTGCCGGACGAACTGGACGTCGAGATCGCGATCACGCGCGACGTCGAAGGGCACGACATCTTCCTCACGCTCGATGGCCAGGAAGGGATCGCGGTGACACCCGAGGATCGCATCTGCGTCCGCAAGTCGGCGCATCCGATCCTGCTCATCCAGTCGGCGGACAAGAACTACTTCGACGTTTTGCGCAACAAGTTGAAATGGGGAGAAGCGTAGATGCGCGTGCTGCGAACTCTGGCCGTTGTCGCCCTGCTCGCGGCGTGTGCGAAGCAGCCAATGACGACACCGAGAACACACAGCGATTTGATCCTCATCGGCGGCACGGTGGCCGTCGGTCCGCAGCAGACGCCACAGAAGAACGTTGCGATTTACGTGAGCGACGGTGTGATCCGCGACATCGGCTCGCCCGACGCGATGCGCAAGGCGCACCCGTACACGAACGAGATCGCAGCGCTCGAGGCGACGATCCTTCCCGGCCTCACCGACGCGCACGGCCACCTCTACGGCCTCGGCCTCTCGCTCGACATCGTGCACCTACAGGGCGCGGCGTCGTACGAAGAGGCGATCGCGCGCGTGAAGGAGCGGGCGGCGAGCATCCCGAAGGGTGAATGGGTGCGCGGACGCGGGTGGGACCAGAACCGGTGGGCGGTGAAGGAGTTCCCGACCGCGGCTCCCCTCGACGCGGCGATTCCCGACCACCCCGTGTGGCTCAAGCGCGTCGACGGGCACGCGGGCGTCGCGAACAGCGCGGCGATGCGCGCCGCCGGAGTGACGCGTGAGACGAAGGACCCCGAGGGGGGACGGATCATCCGCGACGCGGAGGGGAACCCGACCGGCACGTTCATCGACGACGCGCAGGGGCTGATCGAAAGCAAGATCCCGCCGCCGACGTTTGCCCAGCGCAAGCAGCAGGTGCTCAACGCCGCGAACGACATCGCGCGGAACGGCCTCACGGAGATGCACGACGCCGGCGCGGACGGCGAGACGATCCGTGCGGTGCGCGAGCTGGTAGACGAACACCGCTTCCCGATCCGGATCTACACGATGATCTCCGGCGACGACCCGAACCTGCTGAAGGAGTGGTTCGCGAAGGGGAAGCTGATCGACCACGGCGGGCGGCTGACGATCCGCGCGATCAAGCTCTACGCCGACGGCGCGCTCGGCTCGCGCGGGGCGGCGCGGC
>JACZCU010071242.1_pt1 | contig 18111 bp, 12 predicted proteins | sample 8641851 | NCBI WGS metagenome assembly JACZCU01 (sample SAMN15324605, study PRJNA640507) | soil metagenome | isolation source: monocropping sugarcane control | place: China: Luxin town, Laibin City, Guangxi Province | collected 2019-07-25 | depth 10cm m | reverse complement strand
TCCTTCAGCTCGATCTCCTTGGCGACGGTGACGCCGTCCTTGGTGATCGTCGGCGAGCCGAACTTCTTTTCGATGACGACGTTGCGGCCTTTCGGGCCGAGCGTCACTTTGACGGCGTCAGCCAGCTTGTTGACGCCCTTGAGGATCGACTGGCGAGCCTCTTCTCCGTACGTAACTCGTTTTGCCATTGCTGTTCTCCTTACCCTTCGACGATCGCGAGCACTTCGTCCTCGCGAAGAATCGTGTACTCGACGTCATCGAGCTTGATGTCGGTGCCGGAGTACTTGCCGATCAGAACGGTGTCGCCCTTCTTGACGTCCAGCTTGATGCGCTTGCCGTTGTCGTCAAACTTTCCTTCGCCGACGGCGATCACTTCCGCTTCCTGCGGCTTCTCTTTGGCGGTATCCGGGATGATGATCCCTCCGCGAACCTGTTCCTTCGCATCCTTCCGACGGACGACGATCCGGTCGTAGAGGGGGCGAAGCTTGAGCTCTGTAGCGACTGCCATGGTTAGCTTCTCCTTTTGTCGTGACGTGTTAGCACTCGTAACTATCGAGTGCTAACAATATGGTCGGGAAATGATTCCTGTCAAGACACGAGCTAAATGCGGCAGCAATGGAGCTTAAACGGCTTCGACCGGTTCCGGCAGGTGATCGAGCTCTTCGAGGGAAGATGGGGTAGTCGGTGTCTCTTTGTGGCGTCGCAGCTTCTCCATATAGAGATAGAAGACCGGCGTCACGTAGAGGGTGAGGGTCTGCGAGAAGATCAGGCCTCCGACGACGGCGAGACCCAAGGGGCGGCGCGACTCGGCGCCGGCGCCGAAGCCGAGGGCGATCGGCAGCGTTCCCATGAGGGCCGCCATGGTCGTCATCATGATCGGGCGGAAGCGGACGACGCAGGCGTCATAGATGGCCTGCTCCGCGGAGACGCCCGCCTTCTGCGCCTCGATCGCGAAGTCGACCATCATGATGCCGTTCTTCTTCACGAGGCCGACGAGCATGATGATGCCGACGAACGCGTAGATCGAGAGGTCGACGCGGAAGAGCATGAGCGTCAGCAGCGCGCCGAATCCCGCGAACGGAAGCGCCGAGAGAATCGTCAGCGGGTGGATGAAGCTCTCGTAGAGGATGCCGAGGACCATGTAGATGACCGCGATCGCGATCAGCAGCAGGAGGCCGAGGCCCTGCAGCGACGACTGGAATGCCTGCGCGGTGCCCTGGAACGACGTGCTGATGCTCGCAGGGAGCGTCTGTCTCGCGATCTTCGTGATGTCCGTGACGGCTTCGCCGAGCGAATAGCCCGGCTTCGTGTTGAACGAGATCGTCACTGACGGCAGCTGGCCGGAGTGGTTGACGGCGAGCGGCCCGAAGGTCTTCGTGAACTTCGCGACGGTGCTGAGAGGTACGAGCTGGCCCGAAGACGAACGCACGTACAGCATCGAAAGCGCTTGCGGGTTGGCCTGATACTGCGGGTCGACTTCCATGATGACCTGGTAGGCGTTCGTCGGCGCGTAGATCGTCGAGATCTGGCGCGTCCCGTAGGACGAATACAACGCGTCCTCGACCTGCTGCACGTTGAGGCCGAGCGCCGCGGCGCGGTCGCGGTCGACGTCGACCGTGAGCGTCGGGTTCTTCATGAAAAGGTCGGTGTTGACGTCGGTGAGGCCGGGCATCTTGCGCATCTTCTCGAGCAGCGCCTGCGATGCGGGATAGAGCGCGTTCGTGTCCGACGCCTGCAATGTGTATTGGTAGTTCGCATCCGCGATGCGTCCGCCGAGGCGGATCGGCGGCGGGTTCTGGAGCGAGACGCGGATCCCCGGAATGACGCTGAGTTTCTTGCGGAGGATCGCGATCAGTTGGTCGATCGTCACCTTGCGCTCCGGCCGCGCCACGAGACGCAGCGAGATGACGCTCGTGTTCGATCCGCCGCCGCGGCCGACGAACGAGAAGAACGCGGCCACGTTCTTCCGCTCGGTCAAGACGATGTCCATCGCCTGCATCTGGTGCTTCACCTGGTCGGCGAATGCCGTTCCCTGCGCGAACTCCAGGGCGATACGGAGATCATTCTGGTCTTCGGCCGGGATGAATCCCTTCGGCACGGCGACGAACAGCCAGATCGTTCCGCCGAGAACGGCGAGCGAGATCATGAGAGTCGTGAAGCGATGCCGAAGCGCCGTACGGAGTCCCGTCTCGTAGAACTTCAACATCCCGTCGAAGAAGCGCTCCGTCGCCTTGTACATCGCGCCGTGCTCCTCGTTCGCGTGCGGACGGAGGAACTTCGCCGACAGCAGTGGCGTGAGCGACAGCGAGACGAAGCCCGAGACGAGAATGGCGGCGCCGATCGTGACGGCGAATTCGTGGAAGAGGCGGCCGAGGATGCCGCCCATGAAGAGAATCGGGATGAAAACCGCGGCGAGCGAGATCGTCATCGAGATGATCGTGAAGCCGATCTCCTTCGACCCCTTCACCGCCGCTTCGAACGGCGGCTCGCCCATCTCCATGTGCCGGACGATGTTCTCCAGCATGACGATCGCGTCGTCGACGACGAACCCGACCGACAGCGTCAGCGCCATCAGCGACAGGTTGTCGAGCGAATAGCCGCAGAGATACATCACCGCGAACGTGCCGACGATCGACATCGGCAGCGCGAGGCTCGGGATCACCGTCGCCGAGACGTTCCGGAGGAAGAGGAAGATCACGAGGATGACGAGGAAGAGCGTCAGCATCAGCGTGAACTTCACGTCGTCGACCGACGCGCGGATCGACTCGGCGCGGTCGCGGTGGACTTCGAGAGTGACCGACGCCGGCAGTTCCTTCTGGAACATCGGCAATAGCGCCTTGACTCGGTCGGAAACTTCGACCGCGTTCGTCCCGGGCTGCTTCAGGACCGCGAGCACGAATGCGGGTTTGCCGAGGAACCATGCTGCGGTCTGGTTGTTCTCGACGTCGTCGAGCACCTTCGCCACGTCGCCCAGGTAAACCGGACGGCCGTTGCGCCACGCGATGGTGATCCTCTTGTAGTCGGCGGCCTTCAGGAGCTGCCCGTTCGCCTCGACGGTGTAGGCGGTGAACGGGCCGTTCATGACGCCCGTCGGCAGGTTGACGTTGCTGTTGCGGATCGCCGCGCCGACTTCGTCGAGACCGATCCCTCGGCTTGCGAGCTGCTGGGGGTCGACCTGAATGCGTACGGCGTACTTCTGCGCGCCGTACACAGACACCTGCGCCACCCCTTCAACGGTCGAGATCCGCTGCGCCATCAGCGTCTCGGCGTACTCATCGAGCTGGTTCATCGGCATCGTCTGCGAGCTGAGCGCGAGAAAGATGACCGGCGTGTCCGCTGGGTTGACCTTGCTGTACGACGGCGGCGCCGGCATGTTCGGCGGAAGCTGGCGCGCGGCCGCCGCGATCGCCGCCTGCACGTCCTGCGCGGCCGCGTCGAGGTTGCGCGAGAGGGCGAACTGCAGCGTGATGCTCGTCGAGCCGAGGGCCGACGCGGACGTCATCGAGTCGAGGCCCGAGATCGTGGAGAACTGCCGCTCCAGCGGTGTCGCGACCGACGCCGCCATCGTCTCCGGACTCGCGCCCGGCAGCGATGCCGAGACCTGAATCGTCGGGAAGTCGACGTTCGGCAGGTCGCTCACCGGCAACTGCCGGTAGGCCATGACGCCAAACAGCAGAATGGCGACCATGACGAGCGTCGTCATGACGGGACGGCGAATGAAGAGTGCGGCTACGTTCATGATCTGGCTGCCGGCAACTTCTTATAGTGCGCCTTTAATCTCCACGTGACTCTTCGGCGTGAGCCGAAGTTGCCCATCTGTGACGACGGTGTCGCCGGGCTGAACGCCCTTGTCGACGACGACCGATTGGTCCATCTGCTGGCCGACCGTGACCGGCCGCATGTCGACGCTCTTGTCGCTCTTCACGACATAAACGTACTGCCCCCGTTGACCGTTTTGCACTGCCTGCGCCGGAATGACCGTCGCGCCGGAAAGGGTCGAGAGGATCACCGCAACGTTCACATACTGTCCCGGCCAGAGCGCACGATCGGTATTTGGAAACGACGCCTTCAGATTGATCGTTCCGGTGGTGGCGTCGACCGTGTTATCGACAAACGCCAGCTTGCCGTTTTCGGCGTGCGCGTTCGCACCTTGCGGCGTCGCGCTGACCGGCACGTTGTCGAAACCACGCGCGCGGAGATCGGCAAGCTGCCGCTCGGGAATCGCAAACTGCACGTTGACCGGTTCCACCTGATTGATGACGACCAGCGGCGTCGTGTCGTTGGCTTTCACGAGATTGCCTTGATGGACGACGAGCTGACCCGTTCGGCCGTTGATCGGCGAACGGATGTCGCAGTACGAGAGCTCGAGATCGGCGTTCTGCACCGCGGCGCGATCGGCCGCGACGACTGCACGCGCCGACTCCGCCGCGGCATTGATGCGGTCGAAGTCCTCGTGCGTCACGTAGTCCTTCTTCACGAGGTCGGCATACCGCTTCTGCTCCGCCTCGGCGTTCTTCAGGTTCGCCTCGTCGCGCGCGAGGTTCGCCTTCGCCTGCGCCACCGCCGCTTCGTACGGCCGCGGGTCGATAGTGAAGAGGCGCTGTCCGCTCTTCACCTCGTCACCTTCCTTGAACCAGACGCGGTCGAGTTGCCCGCCGACGAGCGCCCGAACCTGAACGGTCGAGACTGGGATGACGTTGCCGATCACGCGGATCTCCACCGGCACGTCCTTCTGGACGGCCGTCGCAACGGAGACCGGCACCTTTTCCTCGGGCGGTTTTTGTTTCGCGCCCGAGCAGGCCAGAAACCAGAAGCCAGAAACCAGAAACCAGAAGGCGCCCGTTCGGAATGGAGGTTTGCGTGCGTTGATCGACATTCTGATTTCTACTTTCTGGTTTCTGGTTTCAACGCACCGGTGTCGTGTGCGAGTTGGGCCACGGAGAGAAACCAGTCGGCCCTCGATTGGACTTCCTGAGCGCGCGCATTTTCGAGTGCGGCCTCGGCTGTGAGGACGTCGAGAATCGATCCGACGCCGGCGCGGTAGCGGCTCTGCGCCACGTCCGCGGACTGCTGCGCGCTCGCCAGCAGGTCGCGCGACGTCGCGAGCCGCTGGGTCGCGGTCTGGAGCGAGTAGTAGCTCGTCCACACCTGCAGCATCACCTGCTGCTCCGTACTGCGGACGCTCTCGCGCGCGATGTCGGCCTCCGTCTGCGCCTGCCGGACGTCATACGTGTTGCGGAAGCCGGTAAAGACCGGCCAGCGGACGGCAAGGCCGGCGGAGTACGGCGTCTGGTGCGTGCTCGTTCCGAAGAACGTCTCGCCCAGCGAGCTGGTGGCGGTGAGTGAGGGAAGGTACGACGAACGAACTTGCGTCACATGTGCCTGTGCACGTTCCGCCTCGGCGCGCGTCGCCGCGAGATCGGGGCGCTGCTGTACCGCCTGCGTGATCAGCGTCTCGACGGCGTTCGTCACCTCGGTCGAGGGAACCTGCGACGGGAGCTCGCCGAATTCGAAGTGTGTCGCCGCGGGAAGACCCATCGCAGTGGCGATCTCTCCCTCGAACGTACGGACGCTTCCCGCAAACGTCTCGCGGTTGAGCTGTGCCTGCGACAGCGCCGTGCGCGACTGCAGGACGTCGGCGATCGTTGCGACGCCGGCGTTGTGTCGTGCGTCCGCCGCGTCGAGCTCCGTCTGCCGCTCCTTGATCGTGGCGTCCTGCGCCGCGAGGAGCGCCTTCGCGTCGAGGAAGCCGTAGTACGCCTGCTGGACGCGCAGGATCACGTCCTGAATCGCCTGGTTGTGGAGAAAGTCGGCCGCGATCAGCGTCTGCCGCGCTTGTTCGACCTCCGCCGCGCGTCCGCCGAAGTCGAACAATAGATAGTTGAGGGAGAGCGAAGGCCCGAAGCCGGTCCCTGTGCTGCCGCCGCTCGCCGACGCGACGCGTGCACGTGTCACTCCGGCGTCCAGATCAACCTCGGGGTAATAGCTCGATTGCGCCGAGCCGATGCCTGCCTCCGCCGCGCGCGCGTTCAGCCACGCGATGCGCGTCTGCGGGTTGTTCGTGAGCGCAACGTCGATGATCTGCGGCAGCGAAAGCGTCGCGCCGGGCTCGACGCCCGCAGGAAGCGCCACCGTGGCCGACTGAACTGCCGGTGTCGCGTTCGCCGGCGGCGTCCACGATTTCGACGGAGCATCCGACGTCCCGACGCTGCGGCTCGAGACGCATGCGGCGAGCGGCAGCGCGAAGAGAACAAAGAGGCGCTTCATTTTGCGGCGAGCCCCCGAAGAAAGAGATCGGAGATCAGCGCCGCGTCGTCTTCGACCGGGAGCGGCTTCGAATCGGTCAGCCGGTGGTGCATCGTCGCGATGTTCGACTCGACGAACATCGCCGCCACCTTGTGCGGATCGACTTCTCGGAAGTTTCCCTTGCGAATGCCTTCACGAATCACTTTTGCAGTTTCCTGAACGAGGTGACGGTAGCGGTCGCCCTGATAGCGGCTTCCCTGCGCACGGGTCACCTCGCGTTCGTACATGAGGATGCGAAAGAGGTCACGGCGCTCGTCGAAGTAGGTGAGATAGCGAAGCGAGAACGCCTGCAGCCTCCGCTCGGGCGTGCCGCCGCCGTGGAGCACCTCGTCGACCTTCTCGACCATCGGCGCGAGCGACGAATCCTTCACCGCGTCGAGGAGCTCCTGCTTGTCGCGGTAGTGGAGGTAGACCGTCCCCTTTGCGATGCCGGCTTCCTGCGCGACATTGTCCATCGTGACGCTCTTCAGCCCGTCGCGGCACATCAGCCGGATCACCGCCTGCTGAATGCTCTGCCGCTTGAAGGACTCCCAGAGCCCGTTCTCGTCCGCTAACGCCAGTTTTCGTGCAGCCATTGACCGTTCAGTCAACTTTCTATACTGCACGGTCAATCCCGCGTTGAACGGGCGAGACGTGACGTTTCTGTGTCAGCCCATCTTCTTCATCGCCATCCATGCTCCGGCGGACAGCGCCAGGGCGAGGAGCATCAACATCGACGGGGAGAGCAGCGGAATCGTTACGTCGACCATCACCGCCGGCGACGACGATGTGTTGTTCGCCGTGTTGGGATCCGGGGTCGTCGAGTTGATCGTCGCGGTATTCGAGAGCGTCGTCCCTGCCGCCACGTTGTTCTTCACCGTCAGCAGGAACGTCGCCGTGGCGCCGTTGACGAGGGTGCCGATGGTGCACGTCACCGTCGTCGTTCCCGAGCAGTTGAACGCCGGGCCGGAGGTCTGCGTCATCGAGACGAAGGTCGTGCCTGCGGGGAGGACGTCGGTGAGCGTCACGCTGGCGGCATCGCTCGGTCCGCCGTTCGCGACGGAGATGTCGTAGACGACGTTGTAGCCGGTCGCGACCGGGCCGGTCGGTCCGTTCTTCACGACACTGAGGTCGGCACCCGTGGTGAGGGTCGTCGTTGCCGGCGAGCTGTTGTTCGCGAGGTTGCTGTCAGGCGTCGTGCTCGTGACGTTCGCGGTGTTCGTGATGCTGCCGCCGCTCGCGCCGGAGCTCGTGGCGACCGTCAGCGTGAAGGAGGCCGACGACGCGGCGGGCAACGAGGCGATGGTGCAGGTCACCGTCGCGCCGGTGGTGCAGTTGAACGTGGGGCCGGAGTTCTGTTGCATCGACACGAACGTCGTTCCGGGCGGGAGGGCGTCGGTGAGCGAGACGGACGACGCATCGGATGGGCCGTTGTTCGTCACCGTGATCGTATAGGCGACGTTGTTGCCGGCCGTCACGGTTGCGGGGCCGGTCTTCGAGACGGCGAGATCGGCGCTCGTGGTGATCGTCGTCGTCGCGGTGGAGCTGTTGTTGGTCGTGTTGTTGTCCGGCGTCGTGCTGGTGACATTGGCGGTATTCGAGATGCTGCCGCCGGCCGCCCCGGAGCTCGTGGCGACCGTGAGTGTGAACGAGGCCGAGGAGCCGGCCGTGAGCGTTGCGATCGAGCAGCTGATCGTCGCGCCGGTCGTGCAGTTGAACGCCGGACCGGAGTTCTGCTGGAACGAAACGAATGTCGTGCCCGCGGGCAGCGTGTCGGTGAGCGAGACGGACGAGGCGTCCGCAGTGCCGTTGTTCGTGACGCCGATCGTGTAAGAGATGTTCGTGCCGGCATTCGCACTCGCCGGACCGTTCTTCGAGACCGCAACATCCGCGTTCGCGCTGATCGTCGTGCTCGCGCTCGAGGTGTCGTTGTTCGGGTTCGAGTCGAACGACGAAGAGCTCGCGTTCGCCGTGTTCGTGATGACCGTGCCGTTCGGCGTCGAGGGGGAAACGGCGACGGTGATCGTCCACTGGGCACTCTGACCATTGCCGAGAAGACTCGTTCCGCAGGTGACCGTGCCGCCCGGTGAATACGTTCCGCCGGATTGCGGCGGTGCCGTGCAGGTTCCGGACGGGCCGCTGTTCTGCACCGCCGAGACGAACGTCTCGTAACTCGAGAGCGCGTCGCTGAAGAACGGATTGTCCGCGGTGTCCGGGCCGCCGTTCGACAGTGTGATCGTGTAGCTGATCGTTCCCCCCGCCGAGCCGGTTGCCGGAGCACTCTTGACGACGCCGACGTCGACCGACGACACGGTCACGGTCGTGGAGCCGGAGTCATTCTCAGGGTTCGGATCGTTGCTCGTCGTCTGGTTCGCGACATTCGTATACGTCCTCCCATCGGTCGCGGGCGGGATGTGTCCGACGAACTGGAAGGTCGCGGTTGAACCGGCGGGAAACGTCTGCAGCGTGCAGGTGACGGTCGTGCCGGGGGAGCCGCAATTGAACGTAGGGCCGCTCGTCTGGTTGAAGCTGACGAACGTCATCGGAAGACCGGCAGGGACGCTGTTCGGCAGCGTGTCGGTCCATGAGACGCTCTGCGCGTCCGCCGGCCCGAAATTCGTCAGCGTGATCGTGTAGGTGACGTCCGTGTCGGGTGCCGCCGCGCTTGGGCCACTCTTCGTGATCGCCACGTCGGCATCATTGGACGGAGTCGACGTGCCGACGATGGAGGTGTCGTTCTCGCTGTTGAAATCGTTCGACGACGAGACGGTCGCCGTGTTGATGTACGTCGTTCCGTTCGCCGCATCGCCGGGGACCGCAACGACGAGCGTGAACGTCTGCACGTCATTGAGGTTCATCGACGCCGCGTCACATGACACTGTTCCGTTGGCACCGACCGCCGGCGTCGAGCAGACGAATGTATCGGGTCCGCTCTGGCCCAGCGAGACGAACGTCAGTCCCGACGGGATCACGTCGGTGAGGTTGACCGCGGGCGACGTCGCGTCAGGTCCGACGTCGCCGACGGTGATCGTGTAGGTGATGTTGCTTCCCTTCGTCGTATCGGGTGGACCGTCTTTCGTCACGTAGATGTCCGACTGCGCGAACGCCGAGGCGACGAAGAGAAGGGACGAAAGAAGAAAGAAGGCGGGGCGGAAGATTTTCATCAGGCGCAAAGATCTCCGCCCCGCATCACATCACGACTGTTCGGTTCTTGTCGATATTCAGAGCAACTGCTGAAGTGCGGTGAAATCGCGACTCTGTGATTCAGCGACCGCCTTGTAGGTGATCGCGCCCTTGTAGACGTTCACCCCTTCGGCGAGCCCGGCATCATCGCGCACCGCCTGCTCGAACCCCTTCTTCGCCAGCAGACGCGTGTATGGCAACGTGGCGTTCGTCAGCGCGATCGTCGAGGTGCGGGGAACGGCCCCCGGCATGTTCGCGACGCAGTAGTGCGTCACGCCGTCGACGTCGTACACCGGGTTCGAGTGCGTGGTCGGATGCGCCGTCTCGACGCAGCCTCCCTGGTCGATCGCCACGTCGACGATGACCGAGCCCTTCTTCATCGTCCCGATCATCTCGCGCGTCACGAGCTTCGGCGCCGCGGCGCCCGGAATGAGCACCCCGCCGATCAGCAGGTCGGCATGCGTCACCGCCTCGGCGATGTGCGCGCTGTTGGACGCGAGCGTCTGGACGGTGCCGCGGAAGATGTCGTCGAGTTGCCGGAGCCGGTCGAGGTTCGTGTCGAGAATCGTGACGCGCGCGCCGAGGCCGACAGCCATCTTTGCCGCGTTCGTGCCGACCACGCCGCCGCCGATGATGACGACGTCGCCCGGAAGCACGCCCGGAACGCCGCCGAGAAGGATGCCGCGTCCGCCGAGCGGTTTGTGGAGGAAGTACGCGCCGACGTGCACCGACATCCGGCCTGCCACTTCCGACATCGGGGTCAGGAGAGGGAGCGTTCGCCGCCGCTCGTCGGTGATCGTCTCGTACGCGACGCCGATGATTTTCTTCTTCAGCAGCGCGGCCGTCAGATCGGGTACGGGCGCGAGGTGAAGGTAGGTGAAGAGGAGCTGCCCGTCTTTGAGCCGCTTCAGGTCGGGATCGATCGGCTCTTTCACCTTCACGATCATTTCCGCCTGGTCGTAGACGGCATCGGCGTCCGGAAGGATCTTCGCTCCCGCCGCGACGTACTCCTCGTCGGCGAAGCCGCTGCCGTTCCCTGCGCCCTTCTGAATGAGAACCTGATGTCCATCGGACGACAGCACCGCCGCGCCGGCGGGCGTCATCCCTACGCGAAATTCGTTGTCTTTGATCTCGGTCGGTACGCCGATCCGCATGTGTTGGTCTCCAATCGGGCGCGCATTCTAACTAATGCTGCGTTGCGCGGCGTCGCGGGGTGATGCCGAACAGCTCCGGCGCGACCAGTTTGGCGGTCGCGAGGGCGTCGATGGAGCCGTTGCCGTACGTCGAGTCGTAGCCGGGGGCGCCGCGATCGTGGGCTGCCCCTTCGATGGCGTGGCGGAGGGCGATGTTGTCGAGCTGCGGCGCGAGAGCCCACGCGAGCGCGGCGGTCGCGGCGACGTGCGGCGTCGACATCGACGTCCCACTCAGGATGAGGTAATCCTGAGAGCGGGTGCTCGCGGTCATCGTCAGCGTTGTGGCGCCGTTGAGGATCTCCGGGCCCTGCTCCGCGGCGACGCCGAGCGTCAGCGGCCAGTCGAACGCCTCCTGGACGGGATCGGGACCGCAGACACCGGCCGCGTTACAGGTGTCGACGAGACTCCAGCGGTTCACGTTGTTCAGATCGCCGGGACGCGAGACGATGATCACGGCCGTCGCACCTGCGGCCTTGGCGTTGCGCGCTTTCTCGTTGAACGTGATGTCGCCACGGAGAATCACGGCGATCTTCCCCTTCACCGCCGGAGGGAAATCGGTTGGATGTCCGTACCCGCAGACGACATACTCACCGTGTGCTTCGCCGACCGGCGAGCCGGTGAGCGGACTGACGTCGATGACCGAGCCGTCGCTCAGGGTGATGTCGCTGACGTGGACGAAGTTCTGGCGGATGGTGGAGAGAATGTCGATGCCAGGAGCAACGACCGAAATCGTGCCGCGGTTCTCCCAGACGGCCGCGGTGTCGCTGGCGTCGACCACGCCGATCGCCATGACGCCATCGTAGCCCGCGGGATAGTCTACCCACTGCCACGAGCTGTTCCCCGACGCCGCGACGACCAGGACGCCTTCGTCGACTGCGCGGGCGAAGATCGCCGCCTCGACGTCCGACTTGTTCACCGAGCCGAGGGAGAGATTCATGATCCAGTGGCCGCCGATCTCCTTCTTCTTCGAGAGCACCCAGTCGACCGCTGCGATGACGTGCTCGCTGTCGCCGTTGCCGTCTTTGTCGAGCGCCTTCACCGCCCAGAGGCGGACGTCCGGCGCGGCACCGAGGACGCCGAATCCGTTGTCGGTCGCGGCGATGGTGCCGGCGACGTGCGTGCCGTGGAAGTTGTCGTCCATCGGCGGATCGTTCGGCGAGAGCGTGTTGTAGCCGCCCGCGTACGCCCGCTGCAGATCGGGATGCGTGAAGTCGATGCCCGTGTCGATGACGGCGATGTTGACGCCGGCGCCGCGGGTGAACTGCCACACGTCGCGCGCGTGAATGGCGTCGACGCCCCACGGGATCGTCTGATGGTCGGTGTAGATGGCCGCGGACGTCGTCGCACGAGGCCGCGGGGTGATCGTCTCGATGTGCCGCTCCACCACCGGCTCGACGAAGCGCACGCTGCTGTCGTGGCGCATTGCAGCGACTTCGTCCGGAGTGAGGTCGGCCGCGAATGCATCGACGTTGTTGAAGGCGCGGCGGCCAACCGCGTGTGCATCGTGCAGCGGACCGCGCGTCATTACGAGGTAGCGTTGACTGGCGGACGCGACGTTAGTGACCGCGCACGTGAGGAAGACCGCGAGAAGAGCTCGCCTCATGACAGGACCGTTGGACGACGGTCATTGTGCCACGAGGCGAGCCCGGCAGGGAAGGTTAACCGTTGCCGCGGCGCAGGCCGCGGCGGCCGCTCGGTGTCTGCGGAGGCGGCGGCTGCGTGCCGTTACCGAATGCAGCCGGATTCAGCGCCTTCGCGGTTGCGTAGGCGTCGACGAGGCCCGCGCCGTACGTGTCGTCGCGTCCCGGATCGCCGAGGTCGTGCGCGTTGTCCTGCAGCGCCTGCATGATCTGCTGATTCGTCGCGCCCGGTGCGACCGCCCAGACGAGCGCACCGACGCCCGCCGCGTGCGGCGTCGCCATCGACGTGCCGTTGAGCAGCGCGTAGCCGAGGGTGTCGTTGTTCGAGATGAACTTCACGGTCGACGTTCCTGCAGCCGTCAGGAGCTTCTGCCCGTCGGCCTGCGTGACGCCGACCACCGTCTTCGGGATGGACGTCGCGGAGACGTTCGAGATCCCCCATCCGGGAGGATCGGTCGGATTGTCGGTTGCGCGATTGTTGTAGACGATCGCAGCGACGGCACCTGCCGCCTTCGCGTTCTGCGCCTTTTCGGCGAACGTCAGGGTTTGGCCGGTGACGGTGCTCGTGCCGGCGCGCTGGATGAGCGCAATGTTGCCGTTGACCGAGGCGGGGAACTCACTCTTGTTGCCGCTGCCGCAGTTGACGATGTGTCCGGTCGCGGTCGTCAGCGCCGAGCAGTTCAGCGGATTTCCCGATGTGTCGGAGGCGCTGATCTTGTGTGCGTCGACCGAGATGCCGCTCGAGTCGGCGACGTTGTCGAGCTCGGAGAAATTGGCGAACGTCGAGAGGACGGAGACGCCCGGTGCCACGACCTTCAGTTCGGGGCCCCGCTGCGAGAACGAAGCGATCAGGCCGGTGGAATCGATGGCGCCCACCGAAACTACGCTGGAGTAAGCGGCGGGATACGAGAGATCCGTGGAGTCGGGATATCCGTTCCCCGCGGCCGCGAAGGTCAGGACTCCGGCGTTGTACGCGTTCTGGAACGCCGAAGCCTCGGACGCCGTGGCTCCGTCGGAGCCGAGCGAGAGGCTCATGATCCAGTTGCCGCCGATCTGCTGCTTCTTCGCCATCACCCAGTCGACGCCGCTCAGGATGGCCGATAGGCTGCCCGAGCCGCAGGCGTCGAGAACCTTGATCGAATAGATGTCGACATCGGGAGCGACGCCGACCACTCCGTCGCCGTTCATGGCCGCCGCGATCGTGCCGGCGACGTGCGTGCCGTGGCCGTTGTCGTCGAGCGGGTCATTCGTGCCGGTGATGATGTTCGTACCGCCCTTGTATGCCGCAGCAAGCTCAGTGTCGGTATACGAGATGCCGGTGTCGATGATGGCGACATGGATTGCCGGGCCGCCGCCGACCGACTTCCCTTTGGTCACCGGCCACACTTGCGGCGCGTTGACCATCGTGATGCCGTACGGGGTCGTCTCTTTGCCCGGAGTGACGGAGTCCGCGAGCATATGGACCGGCTCGTCCATTTCCACGTACGCGACGTCGGGACGCTTCTTCATCGCCTGCGCCTCGTCCCACGTCATGTCGGCTTCGAAGGCGTCGATGATGCGGAAGGAGTGCAGGGGAGTCGCCCGGCTGCGCCACGAGCGCTCGGGCAGGTCATTCGCAAGCACGTCGGCAGCGACTTCTCGCGGCGAGACTCGCGTCCCGACGATGTAGTGCTGATAGTTGCTCTGGGCGAAGGCAGGAAGGGAGAGGAGGAACAGCGTCAGCGAAATGCCGAGTCGTTTCATCGTGTGTTTGCCGTCACTCATTGAAGTGTGATGATTGCAGAAGTCCGCGTGCTCAGAATGTTATTCCGCATATGTTAATCTCCGCCGCTTCAGCCGGATATGAGGGAGAGAGATGGAAGACTGGAAAGGGAACCTGATCACTGACGCCGAGGGGATCGCGCAGGTGATCCGTGATACGAAAACGATCGCCGTCCTCGGCATCAAGCCGGAGTCGCACGCCGACCAGGCGGGCTACTACGTCCCCGCGCACATGGCCGCCGCCGGCTATGACGTCATTCCGGTTCCCGTCTACTACCCCGAAGTGACGGAAATCCTCGGCAAGCCGGTGGTCCGCAAGCTGGCCGACGTCGGCCGCCCGATCGACATGGTCAACGTGTTCCGTCGCCCGAGCGACATTCCTCCGCACGTCGACGACATCCTCGCCGCGAAGCCGAAGTCCGTCTGGTTCCAACTCGGCATCCGGAACGACGAAGCGGCCGAGCAGCTCGCCCGCGCCGGCATCAAGGTCGTCCAGGACCGCTGTCTGATGGTCGAGGAGTCGCGGCTGGGACGGTGATCGTTCGCGAAGTCGTTCTCCCGCCGTACCGATTCTGGGAGACGCGCGCGGGCGGCGGGACGCCGATCGTTCTCATTCACGGCCTCGGCGGGTCGAGCGACTGGTTCCGCTACAACATCGAGGTGCTGGCCGAGAGCCACACCGTTGCGGCGGTGGATCTGGTTGGATTCGGGCGAACGCACGCACGACGTCCGCTGGTGTTCGACGAAATCGCGGCGCTGCTCGCGCGCTGGATCGAGTCGTCGTTCGACGGTCCGGTGCATCTCGCCGGCAATTCGATGGGAGGCCATATCGCCATTCACGTGGCGGCGAAACGGCCCGATCTCATCCGATCGCTGATTCTCATCGACGCGACGGGGATCCCGTTCGCGTTCGATCCCCGCACGCACTTCGAGTACGGCGCGCTTCCGCATCGCGGGGTCGCGTTTTTCCGCGTCCTGCTGCGCGACGCGTTCCGCGCGGGACCGACGACACTCGCGGTCGCGTTCGCGAGGCTGCTCCGCGACGACGCACGTCCGCTTCTCCGCACCCTCCGCATGCCGGTGCTCCTGCTGTGGGGCGAGAACGATCCGCTCGTCCCCGTTCCCTACGCGGAGCAGATGCGCGAGTTGATTCCGCAGGCGCGCCTCGTCGTGCTGCACCACGCGGGACACGTTCCGATGTGGGAGAACCCGACAGCGTTCAACGGTGCGCTGCTCGCGTTCGTGAACGAGGTCGACGCGCAGCAGCGCCCTGCCGGCGATCGCGGCGCATTCGCATGGGGGCTCGCCGGGTTCAGCCACGGCATCGCGCATCGCGAGGCCGGACGCGCGCGCGACGTCGTCCTCATTCACGGCCTCGGCATGTCGAGCGCCTATTTCGTCCGCTTCGCGCGCGCCCTTTTCATTCGAGGGATGTCGCCGATCGCTCCCGATCTGCCGGGCTTCGGCGAGAGCGCCAACGCGCGAGCGATGACGCCGCGCGAACATGCTGAGCGCCTCGCAGCCTGGGCCGATGAGCTCCACATCAAGGACGCGCTCTGGATCGGCCACTCCAGCGGATGCGCGATCGTGGCGCACCTCCGCGAGCAGCGGCCCGATCTCGTCCGAAAGGCGGTCGCGGTCGGTCCGCTCTGGACCGTCGCAAGACATCTGGAGATCCACTTCGCGCTCCGCATCGCGCTCGACGCGTTCCGCGAGCCGCTTCGATTGTGGCGCTACATCGTCCCCGCGTACTGGCGCGCCGGCATCGCGCGCTGGATCGCGACGTGGCGGAAGCAGCTCGGCGACGCGGCGTCGGCTCCGCCGGAGATGGCGATGATCGCCGGTCAGCGCGATCCGATCGTCGACCGGCGCGCCGTACACGTCATCGACGTCCCCGGACCACACGCCTGCCTCTTCACGAACCCCGAAGAGGTCGCCGAGCGGGTCAATTTTGGATGAGGGTTGCTCAACTCTTTACCCGTCCCATGGGCACCCAAGGGTCTGACGCTGATCCGTGTCTTCCGTAAACATCTGATTCTGCATGGGTGGAACTGCGGCAGCTCGCTTGCTCTTCTTTGCGCGCCCCAAGGACGAAAGGAGAGTACGAATGAGGAGACTTTTGCCCCTTCTGGTAGTGCTGTCTGTCGTTGCCACCGTGTATGCCCAGGACGCGAAGAATGATCCGGCCGCGCGCCGCGACCGCGACGTCGCCGTGACCGTCGATGCCATGAACCACTTCTTCCCGCCGAACCCGGACGGAAGCGCCGAGATCACTTCGTCGCCGGACGACTATGACGTCCCGTCGATGACCAGTCACGGACCGCTCGCGACGACCGAGGCGTTCCACCACTCGATCATGGCGACGAACCTGAGCTACCACGGCGGCGATGTGATCAACACGGCCCACGTGGTCTGCATCTTCTGGGGTCCGACCTGGGCTTCGGGCGGGAGCGACAACAGCCGCGCCACGACGATCGAGTCGTTCCGGAACCAGCTCGGAACGTCGTCGCACTACTCGATGCTGACGCAGTACTACGACAGCGCGTACATCAACACCACGAACCTCCAGGGCTCGCAGCCCGACTGGTTCGACACGACCAACGCGCTTCCGTCGAACGGCAACGTGACCGACTCCGTGGTGCAGTCGGAAGTGAAGCGCTACATCTCCGCGCACGGCTACAACGGCAGCACGGTGTACGAAGTCTTCATCCCGAAGTATGTGCCGGGCACGTCGACGCTGGTCTACTCGTCCGACGGCGGCTCGACCTCCTGCGGCGGCCCGGCGCTGGCTTACTGCGCCTATCACGGCAGCTACTCGAGCACCTCCGGGTACGTGAAGTACTCGATCGAGCCGTATCCGAGCTGCTCCGGATGTCAGGCCAGCGGCTGGACGGTGGTGCAGAACATGACGCACTTCATGGTCCACGAGACCCGCGAAGCGGTCACCGACGCCCTCGGCAACGCCTGGTACGACTCGTCAGGCTACGAAGCCGACGACAAGTGCGCCTGGACCGGCCTGTTCCTCTCGAACGGCTACGGGTATCAGCCGGAGTGGTCCAACAAGGTCAGCGGCTGCGTCCAGTAATCCCACGTGCGGCGCGGGCCTTCGAGCCCGCGCCGCATCCGGCGTTGACGGTGCTGCGCCCGGAATTGTCCGTGTCGCGTCGCCTGCGGCACTGGTTGCAGGCGAAATATCACCGGCAGCGGGCCGCGCGACACTGGTAGCAAGCGCCGCGACACTGGTTGCAGGCGCCGCGACTCTGGCAGCAGGCCCCGCGACACTGGCAGCATGCCGCGCGACACTGGCAGCAGGCCGCGCGACACCGACAATTTCGGGCGCGACAGGCGCAAATCCCGGTGCAACACCAGGTGAAATCTAGGAGCGCCGCCGCTTCACTCGCCGCAGCACCGTCCCCGCCACCAGCGCCAGAGCGCTGACGATCACGTACGCGGGCAGGACGTTCTCGAAGATGTCGGCGAGCACATCCTGTATACGCGCGGCGGGGTCAATCCGTTTTGTCGGGAGCGACAATACTTTCGCGCCGGAGGTCGAGCAGATCGGGATCGCGCGTGGCGAGGAGGTCGATGAATGCTTCCGCACCGCCTGATTCGATGAGATCCGCCTCCTCCTCGTGCAGGGGGACGAGCCAGACAATGCCGATCGATCCGCCGGCGCCGTCCACAGAAGCAAACGAGTCGTCGAAATAGGTCGGCGAGTAGGCGAGGAGATGGCGCATCACGGTGTTGTCCATGACCGTCCGCGGCAGCTCGAAGAGCTGGCCGGGAAAGACGCTCGCTCCAGCGTCGACGATGGAGTCGCCGAGGGAGAAGAGAGTCTGTTCGAGAGAGTCGTCGCGGAAGCGATTCCAGGCTGAAAAGAGGATCTCGATTCGCGCGGTCCCCTCCTCGTCGGTCAACTCCTGCTCGGAGATACCGGACGAGACGAGCGTGAACGCCTCCTCGACGGGAACGTCTTCGAAGAGGGCGAGGGCGAAAGGCGCCCTGCGGTTGTCGTCGGTATCGCGGGCCGCCGTCAGTCGCGACGGCGG
>JACZCU010082666.1_pt1 | contig 18166 bp, 10 predicted proteins | sample 8641851 | NCBI WGS metagenome assembly JACZCU01 (sample SAMN15324605, study PRJNA640507) | soil metagenome | isolation source: monocropping sugarcane control | place: China: Luxin town, Laibin City, Guangxi Province | collected 2019-07-25 | depth 10cm m | reverse complement strand
GAGCGTCTTCAGCACAATCGAACATGGGTTGCAAAAATCTGGGATAACTCAAGTTCTATTTCATGGAGGAGATCAGGTCTGGTAGTAGGTGCGCGGCATTGGGAGTGCCCCAGCCGGTGACGGCGTCCCACCCCGGTGTGGCGGAATAACCCTTCACCTTCACGGTGCCATCGTTGACGTCGTTGTTGCCAACGGTGATGTCGTGAAAATCCTGGGAGTAGTCAGCGGACTGTGCCAGTTTGTAGAGGGCAGGGTTAATGAAGCCCAAGGGATGACCAGCCATCTGATTAGCAATAGCTACGAGACCGGCCCACACGGGTGCGCTGGCGCTGGTGCCGCCTGCCAGCGTCCATTCCCCTGCTTCATAAAAGGCTAGCCCGGTAAGCGGGTCCGCAGGTGCCGCGATATCTGGTACGCCGCGCCTGTGGTTTGCCTGACTTCGTATACTGGCTGGCAGCGTTTGTTGATAGGACGGGCTGGGAAAGAGGGCGCTGAAACCTCCTTCGCTCTTATTCCAGGCGCTTTCATGAATAATTGTTCCCTGGTGCGTGACAGTGGTGCCACCTACAGCCGTGACCCAGGGATTATCAGCGGGAAAGCCAATGGTTGGCGTCGAGGCATACTTTGATGCCTGCAAATCGGTGACATCGGTAGCTCCGTTATCGCCAGAAGAGGCGAGATAGGTCATGCCCGTCTGGGTAGTAGCTTTCTGGAAGAAGGCATCCCATTTTTGTACTTCCTGTCGACCTGCGGTGTCTGCCAGTGTGGCCTCCGATGCTCCCCAACTTTGCGAAATGATATTGCCCAGATGATGATCGATAGCATACTGCTCCAATTGGCGAAATTCAGGCAGTCCTATGGTCCCTTCCGTTTCAGCGACCGGACTGGTCAGGACAACGATATTTGCGCCAGGAGCGATGGCATGAATGATCTGTACATCCAGCGTCGTCTCACCAGCCCAGCCAACCATATCTTTGTTGGTCGGATCGAATGGTTTGGTGCCAAGAGGCGCGATGATCTGGAGCTGGATAGGCGGTAAACCAAATTGCTGGTCAAAGACATCCATATCCTGCTGCAGCGTAGGACTGCCAAAAGAAACGATATCTACCACCGTTTGTCCCTTGCCGGTGAAACCCCGCTTAAGCAGGCCATCAACGCCATAGATCTCCTGGAACTGGTGTGGCGTATAGCAAAATGTGGCTTGCGGTGGATAACCGCTGACCAGCCTGGGACAGCTATCAACCTGGCTGAGAGTACGTTGTGTGGGTGTTGGCGAGGGTGTTGTCTCCGTGCTAGTTCCGGGTGTGCTGCATGCCGTCATAAAGAGTAACACCAGCAATATTGTACTTACATACCGCCATATACGAAGGCTCATAAATGTCTCCTATTGTAGTGCTGCTATCAGATCAGGAATAAACTGGCTAACCTGAGGCGTTCCCCAGCCTGTCACTGCGTCCCAGCCAAGTCCGGCCTGAAATCCCTGTACATGAATCGTGCCGTCGTTTACCTCGTTTGTGCCACTCGTAATATCCCGAAAATCTCTTTGAAAGTGGGGCGAGGCTGCTAACTTATAAATTCCCGGATTGATAAAACCAAGTGGATGACCGGCCATTTGATTGGCAATGGCGATAAGCGCAGCCCAGAAAGGTGTACTGGCACTGGTACCACCAATCTGTGTCCACTGCCCATTGATATAGTTGGTCATCGCCGTGAATGGATTGGCATCTGCTGCGATATCTGGCAGCCCGCGCCGCCCCAGCAGCATTGACTGGGTAGCGGGCGTCATGCTCTGTTGAAAAGAAGGCTCGCTAAAGAACTTGCTCAGCCCGCCGCCGCTGCCCGACCAGGCTCTTTCGCTATAGCCAGCAGTGCTATGTAAGAGAGTTGTTCCACCTACGGCTGTTACCCATGGCACGTCTGCCGGAAAATTGACAGTGGCCGTCGCCGAGAGTTTTGTCATCGCGATATCGGCGTAATCAGTTGCCCCATTGTCACCTGTGCCAGAAACCACGGTGAAGCCTTGCTGTGTCGTGATCTGCTTGTAAAAATCGGTATATGTTTTGACCAGTTGTTGACCTATGCTATCGCCAAGAGTAGCCTCGGACGCGGCATAGCTTTGGGAAAAGATCTGGCCTAAATGATGCGCAACCGCGTATTGTTCTAATTTGAGAAATTCAGGTAAGCCCAGTGTGCCCTCTGTTTCATCAACCGGGCTGGTCATTACTATGATATTTGCCTCAGGAGCAATAGCATGCATGATTTCTACGTCGAGTTCCGTTTCCTCGGCCCATCCCAGCATTTCTTTACTATGAGGATCAAAGGCAACTGTCCCCAGTGGCGCGATAACGGGTATAGTGATAGCCGGTAGGCCAAACTGCTTGTCAAAGATATTTATATCGCGCTGAAGCGTAGGGCTGCCGTAGGAGACAATATCAATGATTGTCTGCCCTTTACCGGTATAACCTTGTTCTATTAGAGCCTCAACGCCATACGCGACACGCATAGCATGGGGGGTAAAGCAGCTTTGATCATGGTTGAGAGGAGCCGGACACATATCTGCGGCTGTACTTGTCGCTGCTGTTTTGGGCGTTGGTACCATCGTTGAAGTTGGGTTTGACTCACTAGCGACGTTGCTGGGAGCGCAGGCGGCACAGAGTACAAGAAATACAACCAGACAGAGTAGATAGGACTTGAAACGCATGCAAGCGTTCTCCTTTACATACTTGTTTCAACGTGTTTATGTATAGCTTATATGATAGCATGTTGACACCAGCCTGTCTCTACCAAAAAAAAGGACATTTGCCCAGCATATTCTCCTTTTGTGTGCCGTTTGTATAACTCATTTTCCCCTTGTGCTTTGCTGGTTAATAGTGTATGGTGACTCGGAATGTAGTCCACCGCAGCCTGTTGAGCAATGTATTTCCTCCTCAGAGGAAAGCGTAGATTGGAGGAAAGGTATATGTCGCCGCAGAAAATCCTGGCGGATCACGATCCACTTGTACATATTACTGATTTCTCGATGCTGGCAACATTTGGTGACACAGCCCTGTTGGGCAACTGGTTTGTTTTTCTCAAAACCGACTGGTTCAGACGGGCGGGTATATCCCAGTTTTTAGCAGCCGATGCTGGTAGTCAGAGTGACCAGAGTAGCAAGAGTAGCAAGAGTAGTAGGAGTAGTGGGAGTAGTCTTAAACCGGCTATCCTGTTTCGTGGTAGGCAAGAAATAACTTTACCTGCATTACGTATTGCTCCTACCCCCTTGCCCAGGAATATGCTCGTCTCATTGACATGTGATAAAGCTTTGTATCGCGCGCATCATGATACGGTGCGCTTGCTTGTAGCTGCACCACAGTATCCCCAGGTCGATTGCACTCTCAAACTGCGTTTGCACGGAAATCTGTACGCTGAATATCCCCTTTCATTAGATGAGTCTGGTCTTTGCCTCTGGTCAATGCAAGATTTGCCCGAGGGAGAATATGAGGCGAGCGTGGACGGTTTGGAGGGAGCAGCACTCGCTAACTTGCCAGATGCCTGCCGTTTTGAAGTAGCCGAGTACCGGTTAGCGCCGTTTAATGCTGAAGTTGTCGAAAGACATTTCAGCGGCACAACTCTGCGCTATGTGCTCGCAGTAACCGCCTTTGGTCAGCCTTACCATGGCCCTATCGAAGTCGAATTACAGGAGCGCGGTCAGCGCATTGGCAACCGTCACCACTTGACCTGTGATCGCGCTGGTCATTGTCGTGGCGTGGTAGATCTAACGGGCAAAGGACCATATACGCTCAACGTTTTTGCCGGGGAACGTACTGCAACGGTCGCTCTTAAAGGTTCAGAGCAGGAGCGCCGTGAGACGCTAGTTATCAGCGAGTTGGGCGAGATACGTGAAGTGAGCCTGTTACCCTTGCCGCAGTCGAACCAGTGCCGGGGCATGTATATTGCGCGCGGAGGAGTCAATACAGAACCGTTTTTAGTGCAGAGAGTAGTTGGCAGCGAGGTGGAGATCACTGCAAGGGCAAATGCTGAAGCGCTGCGTATTGTCGTCGTTGACCCTACACGCGGTACAAGCGAGGAGCAGTTCTTCAGCGATGTGCAGGCAGAGCAGAGTATACGCATGCCAATTCCTGCCCCGTACGTCATCGTTTTGCTGGGGGCATTGATAGATGGCAACGCCTGGGAGGGCTGGTGCAGTGTATTGCGTCCGGCGGACCTACAGCTGCACTGCGAGGCCCCTAAAGAAGCCAAACCGGGTGCCCGCATTCGCGTGACCTTGAAAACCAACCGGCCTGAGCACAGTGTGTCCGTCCACCTGCTTATCAAAGATCAACGCCTGCTTGCACCAGGCGATCCCCTGGTGGAACTCGCGGCATGTATGAAGAAGAATATGGGTACATGGCAGGAACAGTCGGGTACAGGTGAGATAGATCGTCAACTGGCCAATCTCAGTGGCGGCATGCAGCGGCAGATGTGGCGGATGGCCGGGCCTCGCCCCGTTGCCTTTCCCACTATGATGCAGCCGTCTCCTGGCGTTGAAATGGTCGGCCCTGCTGCTGGACCAGTACTGCACTCGGCGATGTCTTTTGCAGGGATGGCGGCAAATGCAGATGGCGGTAAGCAGCAGGGCCAGACGGCTGTTATCCAGCAGGCGGCGTCTACAGTGGCAGCGCCAGTACTGACAAAGTTGCGCATGCAGTTTCCCGAGATCCTCTACAATAATATCGTAAAAGTGCAGGGGCAGACGCAAATCGAGGTGACGCTTGGGGACAGCATGACCCGTTACAGTATCGAGGCCTTTGCGCTTGTGCCGGAGACTATGGAGTGGCAGCGCGTACAGACGACGCTTGAAGCTGTGCAGCCCATCTATGGTGAACTAACTGTCTCCCCATTTGTCTTTGCAGGTGATCCAGTGATGGGGCGTCTCGATGTCGGAGCCACTTCAGGTGGCGCTATCGTTGATGTGCGCCATGATGGTGAGGCCTTGCCGCTATTCTTTGATAATGGCGATGTTGTATCTCCAGGTCTGCCCATTCCATCCAGCTCAGTAATCCGTTTTCCGCTGCGACCGGGAGCTATTACAGCCTTAGTACGTGATGCTCGCAAGGGCGGTAGCGATGTCAGCGAACGCTATGTAACCGAGCCAGGTGCCTTACGGCATTTTCTGCGCAGCTTGCACCTGCTTACGCCTGGTGATGAAGTAACCCTCCAGGAAGCGCACAGACTGACGATTAAGCCCTTACCCGGGCTGGAACAGCCATTTCAGTTCTTCGTCGAGAGTGCAGCCCACTATCCATTCGGCTGCATTGAACAGACCTCAACCAAGCTAGTAGCGATGTATGCAGGGTACATTACCAACCTGGCGCACGAGGAGCGTGCGCGCGACTACGAAGCAGCTATGTTGGCCTGGCATAAGCGCCTACGGAGCATGTATTTACCCAAAAGTGGCTTTTGCTTCTATCCACCTGAGGAAGGTGGCGCCAGCAAGCCGGATACGCATTATGCGCCACTCGGCGTCACCCACCTGCTTATGCTGCCTAGAGCTGAGCATTCTGGCAGCGCGTCAAAAGCTGTGTGTACCATTCTGGCCGATATCCGTGCCATGGCGCTTGATGCTGCCGCTTGCTACAAAATAGAGTATCCTCCACTGGAGATTAAGGATTGCCATACTGCTTATCAAGTACTGGTCAACTCTTCCTCACAATCAGACAAAGACAAAGCTGCTACATTCGTTCGGTCTCGTTTGACTGAACATAATGGACAAACATATGTAGATGTGCCGGTCGATCAGTTGGCTTATCAACTGTGGGGGCAGGCTGTGTTCACGCGTACGGAAACCGCCTATGCCGCTGCCGCTTTGCTGGCAACAAAGGAGCCTGGAGACCTCACAAGAGCCATTGCTGCCACGAATTATCTGACTGCTCAGCTAAATGAGGAAGGGCGCTTTTATAGCACGATCGACACCGCCGCGGGTCTGGCCCTGTTACTGGGACTGCGTGAGACTGGCATAGTGACCAGCGGCGCTGCTGGACGAGTCGTCGTCAATGGGCAGGAGATGTCATTAGAGCATGCGCTTACCTTGCCAGACAGGGTTGAGTCCTTGCGCTGTGTTGAGGGTGTCGTTGCCGCCCAGGTAACATCGGAAATGATAGAGGATTGGCGTACGTTCAAGAGTCAACTGCCGGTCACAGTGCGGCTAGAACGCGATGGTCAGGTCCAGGAAAGTTTCAGGGTTGGTGATGCCCTTGACCTGGTGATCAGTGTGCCTCGCTACGAGCCGGGCCTTGTGGCTCACGTGTGTTTGCCAGATGCCCTGGCTCGCGTAGTTGGCGGCGGACAGGTCAAACGCTTCAGCCTGGATTTTTGCGAACAGAACAGCCTGCGCATACCGCTGGCTGCGGTGAGCTCAACACGTCTGACGCGAGTCAAAGGTGGAGAAGCAGAAGATAGGCTGCGGCAATGGCTGGGTATAGCTAAGAGCAACGATGATAGATCTCTCCCACAGCACTGGGCAGTCATTGTGCGTAACATGTTCAAAGAAGAGCAGGTAGGCAATCCTGGCTTGTTGGAGGTGACGGTAGATTAAAATTTCTGCCCTTAAGCAGCAGACATGTTGGTCACTGAGCTAACGTGTCTGCTGTTTTATATATTCGCCCGTTTGACTCCGGTGGTTAAGAACGCTAATAGTTCAGTACCATAGTCCTAACCAGGAGGCATTAAGCTTGACCAAACGATGCCGCACCGAGTACATTCTCATTAAATGCGAAAGAGATGGGCGTTGTGGGTTGTAAAAGTTTAAGTCTTATGGATTGGGGATAAATGTATGTCGTCTGTTGAAGATCGTCAGAATAGTGGTATTATTGGACAACAACCCGTAACCGGGTCGTTAGATATTCCAGAGTTGGTCACCCAATATTCTCCGTCAGAGCAATTATCTTTTCCTGATTCCACAAATCAGCCCTTTGGCTCATCTCAATTAATGCATTATTCACCTTCTCCTGTCATTACTCGTTCTCTGTATGATCCTGGCACCTCATCCGGCGTGACGCGTAACCTGGCGGAGTTAGAAACAGGGGCTGTACCTGCTGTAAGAAATACGACGACATCTTTGAGAAGCACCACAACTTCTTTACGTCAACCTGTGGTGATACGCGGTACCGGCAAGAAAAGTCCTGGAACTATGCGTGCTCCCCATGGACGACGCTGGGTTGTGCAATTGGCGGTGACAGGATTACTGGCGTTGATTGCCGTAGTTACCCTGATAACGGTGTTGCCCGCGGGAACCAAGGGAGAGATGAGCTTCAATCCATTTCAACCAATTATGAACCTGGCTCAAAGCGGGAGCAGTAATCCCAGTTTACTGGCGCAGCAGGCCGCAACCGTGACAGCCGTCACCCAGGATGGCTTCGAATCTGGCCACCCAAACCAGACTTACGCAGGTTTGCCCACGGCCCCAGCTGGATCTGGCGGCTATGATGGTTTCACTTATGGTCAATGCACATATTGGGCGGATTATCGTTATCACCAGCTCAGCGGCTTCTGGGTACCCTGGGGAGGAAATGCCTGGGAATGGGCGAACGGTGCACGTGCATATGGTTGGAATGTTTCATCCTCACCTCACGTCCCCTCGATTATTGTCTTGCAGCCCGGTGTGCAGGGAGCCGGTGGTTACGGCCACGTAGCCGTTGTAGAGCGCATTAACTCCGATGGTACTGTCTATACGTCCAACTGGAACTGGTATGCCAACGGTGGAGGTTGGGCTCGCTGGAGCTCATGGAATTTCAGTCCCGGCCCTGGCGTAAGTTTTGTATGGAGATAGTAAAGTGTAGAAGAGAAGCACCCGCTAGACCAACCAGTCTGGCGGATGCTTCTCTTTATACTATGCTTCCCATCTCTCCAGCAGTAAACGATAGTGTTCTATCATCGCCCGGTGATACGCGTCCTCAGTGGTTTTTGTTGCTCCTAGCTGCTGTTCGTGCCAGGCAAGGCGCGTTTTGGCCCCTTCCAATGCCCTAGGTGATACCTGCGCAAATTGCACCGTCTCCGCCGGTCCAGCTTGCCATGCCGGGCTACCGTGCCAGTTAATGTATGGGCAATTGCGACACTGATTGGCGCAGCAATAGCCGCGACGTATGAGAAATGAACGTGTGGCGACATAGAGGCCATTGGCGTCAATTTCCCAGTCGTTATCATTGTTGGTAGGCGAAAACATACATATGTCCTTCTCTATTGGTACAAATTATTTTACCATGAAATAGCATTTTCATTCCCCTTGTGTATTCGCTTATAAAGAAGTATTATGGATGTATGTTGACTCTACACCCAATTTATATGTTTTAACCTCAAAATTTATAGAGGATCGATATTGCGCGTCTTTATTTACATTCATTGAAATACATTTGCTGATTTTGTAGCGAGTTTGTTGTAGATTTAAGCATTGTAAAAATATTTGCTCTTTGTAAGGAGGGCTATGTGGTTTCCATCACGCGCGCTTCTACTTGTGACTATTACAAAATCGAACATCTACGGCAAACCGATAGCTCATGGCTTATGTTTATTCGACACACGATTACTAACAAACGCCTGGTAATTAAGTTACTACAAGAATATCAGGATGTTCGCTATAGCTTAAAAACAATTCCTGAGCGACAAAGATGCCAACTTGAGGCGTTGCATTGGAACAGGCGCTTTACACCCAAAGTGTACTTTGGACTGGCGCGCATGATTGACTTGAAGCTGGATCAAAAGATCGTGGGGATAGGTGAAATTATTTCGCATCCTAAGCAGGAGATGCTTGACGAAGATGTTGAATATGTTTTACTGATGCGCCAGTTGCCAAAGAGTAGACGGTTAGATCAACTGTTAAAGACAAAAGATAGAACGGCCGTTTATGAGCATGTCGGACTTGTGACTGCACATATTGCAGAGATGCATAACAGACTTCAGGCCTGGCCCAACCCTATTGAAAGGGACTCGCTCACAAGATGGGGAAGTCCTGAGCAATTACGTAAAAAGCTTGAAGAGAACCTGTTATTTTTTGACAGAATACTTGTAGGAGATAGGTATGGTCGATATCAAGCCTACAGCGTCTTAAAAAAATTGTTGTTAGAAGTATTCACTCAAGCAAGATATGCAGAGAGCTTTATGCAACGTTTAGAAGGGCGGCATATTAAACGTTGTCATGGGGATCTCAAGTCAACCAATATCTGGATTACGCAATATTATGATCGAAGAACGCGTAGATCAAGAAGATCTATTAAGCTCATCGATGTTATAGATTTTAATGCATCATTTAGTAATATTGATATTCTTAGCGATTTTGCTATGTTCGTAGCCGATATCCACGCTCGTACGCGGTCTGAGCCACTGGTTAAGACAATGATCGATGATTATTTGAATATGACACTGCAAAATAACGCTGCTGCGAGGTTGCTTTTGAATTATTATATCGCTGAAAAAGCGATGGTTAGCGCTGTAATAAATATTCTTGATGATAATAAACCAGAACTCGGCCTGTCCTTTTTAGAATTAATGGCTTTCTACATCCAAAGGGCACAGATTTAGCAAAGTTTTGCTATGCTATGAAAAATGAATGCCCCTTTTTAACCTCTTTGCCTGTTCTTTACGTTAGAACAAATTTATTCAAAGAAAAGTCAAATAAATACTCGTAGACACATCTTGATTACATTTAAGTCACGATGAAACGTAATTAATATACTCATATTTATAACTATTATGCTCAAGGATATACAAATTTATAATTATATTTGTCATTTTTATGAAAAAATCTTGCAAGTGAACGAATAATTTGATATAGTAAATCAGAAATATTTATGTTGTAGTTATTTTAATGTAAATGTTAGGAATTAAGTAGGATGTCGCTTGATTATCGTCATGTGTCATTTAGAATATTCTCGCGTCAATACCCCATATCTGCAGCACCCCTAAAAGATAGCCATCCTCAAATAACAGCCACGCAGAACTCAGGTAAAGAAAAGATTACTGATTCCCAACTGGTACCTCTTCGGCCCATAAATGAGGGAACAAAAATTGAGACGCTCCGCAGGCACTATGTAGGTTTGATACGTCATTTCCTGCAAGGGCTTCGAGCTCTTCCTCGCTTGCACTCTCATCCACTTGAGCAGCTTCGTATAAGTCTTGTCAAACTCTATTATGCATTGCCTATCTGGTTACGCCTCTTTGGCTTTACGTATAATATTAATGCTAGAGAAAGCCTGATATCTTCTGCAACCGTTATCATGTTTGTACGGAAAGACAATGGTAATGTGGACCTTTGTTTTAAAATGTGGCGAGAATGTGACAATGCTCTCTATCACACGATAGATCTGCAAGATCGTGCAAAATATTTACTGGAAGGGTTGAAATTTAACAAGCCTTTCGCGCGAGGTGTTTATTTTGGTATTGCGCCTATAAGAAGCGTAAGTAAAGATAAAATTAGCTGCGGTAGGCTGATATGGTTTCCTTTCTTCTTGCGTGCATGGAGAACTGAGCGGTCTGGACAAGAGTATGTGCTTGTAATGAGGTGCCTGAAACAAAATTGGCGGCTGGATCATCAATTACTCACTGAAAGTATGAAAACAAAAGAAGCTATGGCTTTTCTGGCAGGAGAGATTGCCAAAATGCATAGTCAATTGAAGCCAGCGTATGGCGCAAGCGGCAATGCTGATAGTATTTTTGAGAAACTAAAATTAAATGAAAAAGAGTTCAGTGCGGCCCTGGATGAGCTCTCTTCGCAAGGACGCCTGACACCTTCTGAGAAGAATAAATACAAATCTATTAATGCGATTATGAAGGATACTTATAAAAAATGCGCTGTTCGCTTCGAAGAGCGCTATAAAAGTGGCTACATCCGCCGTTGTCACGGTGATCTCAAGGCTACGAATTTATGGGTACGCCGGAATAGTAAGAATGGTCAGCGTGAATTGTTGGCGCTTGATTGTGTTGACTTTAAACCTGAGTTTTGTCAGATTGATATTTTAAGCGATGTCGCTATGCTTGCTATTGATCTTGAGATGCGTTTAACGCGCTGGTCTGATAATTCTGATAAATGTGAAGATAAGAAAACCGGACGAAAATTATCCAATCATTTTCTTCACACCTATCTCAAAAAGACAACGACGAAGGAAGATGCTATCTGGTTGCTTTTAGAATACTATATGACGGAAAAGGCCATGGTATGTGCGTTTATGAGTATTCTTTATGATCAATTACCCACTCTCGGTGAAAAGTACCTGGACGTGGCATTCGCTCATGCACAGAGACTCCAGAAAAAACTAGAGCTTCTGCCCCGAAGACAACTTGTTTATTCCAGGTGAAGCCATTCTGGATGGTTCAGCGAATACTGCCCCCCATAGCGATTCTCAATCACCTCTATTCCTCCGATCCTGTCTTTCAGCTTTTTGCGCAGATGGTGCATACGCTGAGTAAAGGTTGGGCGCTCAATTACCCTGCCCCAGGCGCTCTTCATCAGTTCTTCTTGAGTACATCGTTTAGGATGCTGGATCAATGTTCCCAGCAGATGGTATTCCAGTTCTGAAAGCGCAATCTCCTCTCGTTGTTGACCTGGTCGTGTAATCGTGAGCCAGTAGCCACGGGTAGTTATAGAAGGTTGCGGGCTCGGAGGTAGAACAAACAGGTCCTTATTTTCTGTGGTCTTTTGAATCAGAAACTCACGCAGCGTCTTACCAGGAATATGAATCGGCTGGAGCCGATCGTAGCGAATGATGCCCTCACTATTAAAAATGTAGCGCAGTTCAGATGGCAGATGGTTCCAGGTCTCAAAAGTTATTTCTTCCTCAACCTTTTTACCTGCCAGCGAAGTTACAAAAAGAAAGAAGCTCTGTTTGACATCCTGACTGCTTCTATCTAAAGCTTTTTGCAAGCGTTTCCACATATGGGTTAGAAAGGTGCTCAGACTCACATTGATCTCTTCGATCAACTGTTGCTTATCCACCTCTTGCAAATCAGTCCAGGTATCGTTTTTACTCGCATTTTCTTGCTTAAAGTGAAAAGCATGGAAGCAAAACTGTTGCAGCAGGTAGGGATGAGTTCCGGCTTGTTGTTGCAGCCAGCGTTGTTCATCCTGCGAAAAGATGTAATCGCCGCCCAGATTTCTAAAGGCCCGAGCCCAGGTTTCGCCGAAACTTTCTGGCTCTTGCGCTAAATAGCGAAGTGTGTCTTGCAATGTAAAGGCTTGCAAGGTCATGGTTGTAAAACGTGCCAGGTCTGCTGATACATCTTTAAATTGATCGGCTATGGTGGGGCGAGGCAAGCTTTCAATAGAGAGAATAACCCCGAAGTTACTAAACTCGTCGAGCAGGTCGACCAGGATACGAATGGCCCCACAGTAGTCGAGGAGGACAATGCTGCGCTCCTGAGGAGTTTGAGCGCTGCTGGCGATATTGAGTGCCTCAAAAAGCTGCGTGCCAAGGCTTGCAAGGCGTTCGATGGTATCGAATATTAAGAAAATGCGTCCTTCGTGGTGTTGCTGGCACATATCTCGTACAATTTTACGTAGTTCTTTCGGCTCAAGAGATAGTTGTTGTGGATCTTGTGTATATAGTGGCTTTAAGGCAACCAGGCACTGTTGTATAAAAAAGCTGAGTAATTTTTCTTTGCTCTTGATATCTTCATTAGGTGCAAGATTGACCTGAATAAAGTATGTCTCATTCAGGTTAATATGTGTAGCCACCGTATTTACTTCTTTTCTCCACGTCCACTCGCGCCCAGGAGGGCATGTCAGGTAACGTATCAGCGCCGATTTGCCAATATATGGTGCACCAGCCAGAATCAGTGCGCTCTGCCCACCATTGATAATTTTGTTGATATCCGTACTTCTGCCAGATACATGTCCGGTGATGATATCAGACGTATCTGTGACCTGAAATGGGTTGAGCAGATTAGACCAGGTAGGATCATGAGCTATTGGCAGCATATGTTTACTCCTAAATTCAGGCTAATGACAATCTAGGCTAACGACGAAAAAAACCAGCGATTGTTTTTTAACCAGAGGCGTACCAGTTCGATTTTGAATGAGTAATAGGGATTAGCAGTCGAGCCATGCTCTTGTAAGATAAGTCCATTACGGAGACGATCCAGGTGTTGTCGAGTAACAGACTCAGGCAGTTCAAGCCAGCTAGCGATTTTCTTGCGTTGAACTTTCACCTGTTTGCTGCGTTCCATCATTTCTATCATGGCCTCCAGAACGCGCAGCTCTTCAGTGTTTTGTAACTCGCGATTATGAAAGGCGAAGTTTTGATTGGCTGTGTCGGCGATAAGCTGTTCAACAGCATAGTTGAGATCTTCGTCGGTAACGATCGTTTTATTTATTTCTACATTTAACTGATCGATGATCTGCTTACCCAGTAGAGCTATATAGTAAGGGTTGCCTGCAGTCAGCGTTACAGCTTTCGCCATTGTGTTTGGTTGAATGACAATGTTTTGCTCTTTAAGCGGTTCTGCAAGAAGCTGCTTAGCGCTTTCTGTATCTAAGAACTGAACAAGGATCGAGGTTGCAAAGGTAAATGCATTAGAGAAATCTCCTGCAGTCAACTCCTTATGCGAACTGTTAGGCAGCGCAAAAATCAAGCTTAACTGGGGCAACTCATGTATTAAATCTTTCCATAGACTAAAAAAACGGAACTCCAGAGCCCGTTGTTTATGAGCTTCCAAAACACCACCAAACTCGTCTAGTGCCAAGATCAAGCGAGCATTACGAGCTTGAGCGATACAAGCCTGCAAAACTTTTTTAAAGCGTATTTGTGGATCGCTATCAGCATAGTCCTGCCATAGCGGAACTGAACCCTGCAACTGTTCATGAAAGGCAGTTCCCACATAGTCTGCCAGTTGTAGCAAGATAGCTTCTTCAGATTTTTGGGTAGCATTTTGCAGTGAGCAGAGCGCTCCCCACGCCTCTGGTCGTACCTGCTGTTCAAGAAAATGTTTACAGATTGATGACTTGCCTGAGCGGCGCGGTCCGTAGAGGATCAGAGCTCTACCATGTTCACTGTTGCATAATTCTCTTTGCATGATCCGCGTTTCTAAGTCACGCCCATAAAACATTTTTCCCGAAACTGGCCGTGAGATATCAAAGGGATTATATAGCTGTACACGGCGGGGCTGCATATTTTCTAGCGTTTCTTTCCAGGTAGGATGGACGGTGATTATAGTAGGCACTGTACTGGGCTGGCTATGAAGCTCTTCCAGGCGATCATAGACATCTTTAGGTGTTGTGGCTGCATTCATCTCAACACTTCTCACGTTTTCTACTTCATGAAGATCGTTCCAAAGTTCTAAGATCTCTTTCTCTAAATGCGCTTCGATCGTAAAACGGATCGAGGCTTCGTCAAATTTATCCACGACTTCAGCATTAAAGGAAAGCAAGTCGCATTGGTGGATGCGTAACTGCCTTGTAAGGTCTAGAATGAGTCCTTTACGATCCTGGGCAGACACGTAGAAGCCCACGCGTAAGGCATTTGGCATGCGTTGCCAGGCCATTGGCAAGAGTACAGGTTTATATGCCAGGCGCTCGATCAGATGAGGACAACCCTCTTTATGCACAACAAGTTCACTACTGCGTTTGTGCAAGCGTCCTTTGAGTTTTTGGTCGCGTGGATATGTAGGATTACAAAAGCCGCACAGATGTTGTTCGCGAAAGGTAATGGTCTGGGGCATAACCTGGGTATCTAACATAGGCACCCAGCTAAATCCTTCCTTTTCGGCCAGTACTGCTTCATTGCGATGAATCAGTTGAGATATGATTGTTTGTGCAGCCCAGTTAAGAGTATAAGGGGGTTCACTGTCGCTATCAAGCCTCTCTAAATACTCCAGGACTGTACTAAGGTTATGGCGTTCTACCATGGAAATTAGTTCCTGCTTAAGATCGTCCAGCGTCAGTATATAATGTAAGTGTTCTAGTTCCTGGCTCAGTAGTTCGAGCACTCTGCGATGTTTGGAATGCCGATTCAAAGCTTCTCTAATGAGTCTACGAGCACGGGGTGTTTTGGCATATTTATTTTCAAGCCAGTAATCGCGTGCCTGGATTTCCTTTGATGTTCTGATTTCGACAATGTCGCCTGCGTCAAGGACGCGATCTATAGGAGCTTTTCTACTATTTATAAAAGCTTCTACTGCCCGCTCTCCCATAGAGCTGTCCATTTTGTAGGCAAAGTCCAGTGCAGTTGCTCCTTTAGATAGGGCAATAGGTTTGCGGCTTTTGTCATACACAACAATAGGATCTTCCTCCACAGTTTTGGTATGATTAATGCGCAGTCCTTCTTTGATGGCATGTAAAACTTTGCCTTCTTCACTATTCCATACCTCTGCCATTGAGAGGATACTTACCTGCTTCTCTATGACTGGATGTTGTGTAAACAATTCATAACATTGAGGATGTAGGCAGCCATAAGCACCAAGCGCATGCATCAGGCGCGTAGCAATCTGTAGCTGGCACACCTGGAGAGGAACTTCTACAGTAGTTTTTAAAATTAAGCCAAAGGCGATGTGACTGTATCCATTGGGTTTAGGGTTAGCTATCTGGTCGGTCACGCGATCCTGGATATAGCCTAACTGGCTCAATACGCCTAAGGCCTGGTAGCATTCTCGTACAGTGGGAACTATCACATCGAAGGTCACCACGTCGAAACCACTGAGCTGTGTTTTTTGCGAAGTGGCTGTCGTATGCGCATCTTGCTTGCGCCGGTCCATACCTGCGATGCCACAAGGCGTATAGTCAACTTCGATCTCCTGCCGGGTGATCTCGTGGTAAAAAGTCTTAATCTTGTGCTTGATACTTTCCAGTTGTGCATGGTCTTGCGCCAGAAGTCGCTCCTGTTCATGTTTGGCCTCTACATATTTTTGCGGTTGGCGGATTTGCTCAAGCACGTCTTCTACCTCGCGTTTGAAACGCCACATGCCTAGCAGTTTAGTAATATTCAGCAAGGTTCCTCCGATACGGTCGATATCTCGCCGCATCCTACCAGCATAGGCCTGCTCCTTATTCTGATCCTGTAGAGCTTGAAAATAGATAGTAACCGCAAGCAAAAGTGACCCTAAATCGGCATAAGGTGGTGTCAACAGGGGAGGAAGGTTCTCACTTTTGATGTAATTGTAGTAATTATGGGCCTGATGAATATGGCTAAGTACCTGATCGGCGCAAGGCAAGTTGTTTTGTTGGATCTGCTCATTCTCATATTCCCAGAGAAATCCGGCCATGACAACTTGCCATGGCATGCCCCATGACTGGAGCAGCGTCCCCACACGCTGCCCATCGTACTTTACATTCAGAGTATAGGTGCGAAGTGTGCCCTTAGCTTGTTCTGCCAGCGTCCTAGAGAAGTTTATCCAGTCCTGTGGAAGTTGAGTTGGTGCGGGTTTCCATGGGGCAAGGTTAGGAAATGAAGGGGTTTGAGGCTTGCTTGTCATGATAGTTACTCCTCAAATCAGGAAAGAACATAACTTTTTTACTACTCGTACACCTTCCGTATAGTATAGTATGAAGTGGCATATTTCGTCAAATGCCACTATATGTTCGCAAAAAAGCAAACAATATATGTTAAAAATCCTTAATAGTTATACGCTTTTTTTGATAAAAAACTCACTGATGCGTCCTGATAAATAGCAGATATTTATATCGTTAGGATCTTAATAGTTAAAAAGAGGCAATGAAGATCACGAAAAAAGCTTTGAAAGCAGTTTCACTTCTTTTCACACGATATTCACAGTATTTCTATTGACAATCTGTGCAGTATATTTTATAATAAATTATACATAGTAATGATTACGTAACTATTCGTTAATCGTAACTATAGGAGGGAACCAATGGAAACATTTTTCAATCCTCACCCCGCCGAAAGTGATATTGGTTCTAACGAGTGCATTGAACAGTACTTTCCTCTTGTATATATATGTGCCAGGCGTGCGTTCCCCACTAATATTGGCCCATTTGATAGTGACGACCTTGCTCAGGAAGCCTGTGTAAAGTTATGGCTGTTATCACGCAAGCAAATTATTCAAAGCCCTAAAGCGTATATCAGGCGGCTGGTCCAATCTGTCAAGGTGGATCTGCTGCGCAAGTATAAGATCCAGGGCTATCAAGCTTTGCCAATGGATGAAGATGGTGAACTTCAGGAGGGACACCTGATTGTTACGCAGAGCCTTGAGCTAGGAGACCCTGAGACCATCCTTGAGCAGGATGAGAGCTTTGATGAACTATTGGAAGTATTACTGGAGGCTGTGGCTGATCTTCATCCACGCCAGCAGCAGGCGAGTGTCTGTACACTTAGAGATCGCGTCGATGATCTGCTCGGGTTTGTCGATGCGCTGCAGGCAAAGAGCATAGAGAGTGAATTGCAGTGGCCTGAGGACAGAGTCGATCATCAACGTTTGCAAGCTTCCTATGCACATGCCAGGCGTAACATTGCCAGCCATATGCAGGTAAAAAGCGCTTATACACCGCAGAAGTCATGATACAAGTCATAGCGCTCTACTTGGATGTCGGAACGTGTAGTTTAGCCATGGGTAGTTAAGCGTTGTAGCGTTAACGTTGTGTTGCCAATGTCGTCAACATACAGAAAGCAGGTAATGCTATGCAGCGCAAGTATGGTTTTCAATCCCATACCGGTGCCTCTTGCCACCATGTGCAATGCATATTCCTGGCACTTGCACTTCTCAGTTGGTGGTTAGTAATGTCCAGTTGTGGATTAACTGTTACAGTTAATCCCTCTGAGCCTTTATCAAAGCCGTCACCTGAGCCCTCTCAGCAGCCGACAAAAGTTACTGTCGTGCCGACCAAACCTGTTGCTAAGGCACATCCGACACCTACACCAGTTGTCCTTAGCGATCGGCAGGTGGCGATAAATTTCATAGAACACTATGTCGACCTGGTGCTCAGCCAACTCTTCAGGCGGGCCTATACGAAGTTAAGTGCAGACCTACGTGATAGAGAGTCGTATGATGATTTTGTCCAGAACCCGAATTATACCCTTGATAAAGGATGCTGGAATAAAGGCCAGCTCCATGTCTCACAGACAGGCAAATACACGTGGGTTGTGTGGCTGGAAATGATGCCGATCTCGTGGGTCGGCGGGAATGGGATGGTGTATTATTCCTCGGGTTTTCATTTTAGCCTGGCTGGTGGGGTTGCTGAGATCACCTCGTC
>JACZCU010082699.1_pt1 | contig 18219 bp, 11 predicted proteins | sample 8641851 | NCBI WGS metagenome assembly JACZCU01 (sample SAMN15324605, study PRJNA640507) | soil metagenome | isolation source: monocropping sugarcane control | place: China: Luxin town, Laibin City, Guangxi Province | collected 2019-07-25 | depth 10cm m | reverse complement strand
TCCCTCGCATGATTCCCATTTCCGATAAAGAGACTCGCTTACTGGCCCAGCATACCCGGCGGCAGGCCCAGTTCTCCGGCGGTCTTCTGCATTTCTTCGCGCATCATCTCAGCAGCCTTCGATTGCGCGGCATTCACCGCCGCAACGACGAGATCCTCGATCATCTCCAGGTCCTGGGCGTTGACCTTGTTCTTATCAATGCGAATCCGCACCAGTTCCAGCCGGCCATTGACCGTCGCTTCGACCATTCCTCCGCCGGCATCCGCTGAGACCTGCTTTCGCCCCAGCTCCTCCTGCGCGGCTCGCATCTTTTCCTGCATTTCCTTGGCCTTGGCCATCAGGCCCGGCAGGCTTCCGAGGTTTTTCAAGGCATCAAACATCGACATAGTCCATCCTTATACAACGAAGGTATTCCATCCGCTCGTGCTGGACAAAATCAAAAACGCGCTTGTGTCGCCTGACAGGCCATCGAGAAACGCCCGAAGCGTCCCGCTGCCAGCAGAGGGGCCGATTGTAGTGATGGTCGCGAGCGGGCTGCTGCTAAAGGGGGCCGGGGCCGGCGCACGAGTGCCGGAGTTTGCCGAAAGATTGAAGCTCTTACTACTGGCCGTCTTGATGATCCCAGCCGGAATGGGAGCGCCGGTGACGAATGGCTGCGTTCCCGCCTCCAGCGCGCCCAGGTCCGGCGCGGCTCCGCTATACCCATCCGTATACGGCGGCTCGACGATCCCCGCGTCAATCGCCGGCGATCCGGACATCAACTGAAAGTTTCCCGTTGATGGCGAGACATATTGAATCCGGCCGGTCGAGGCGGCCAGATTATGGTACTGAATCGCGCCGGTTCCCCAGAACATCGAGCCGCTAAAGAGATTGTTGGCCAGCAGGACATTGGTCATCACGGGCGTCCCGCCATTGAGGCCCCAATTGACACCGATGAAGGTATTATTGAAGAGCCGATCGTTCGCCTGCGCGTAATTCATTTTCAGCGCCGTATTCACGTTGTATACGATGTTGTGATCGACGCGGAAATTGTTGCAGTCGCCGTCCAGGAAAACGCCGGTTGCGCCAAATCCGCCGGCCAATCCGTTATAGACTTTGTTGTAAGCCCAGCGCGATCCCTGGCCATCGGTTTCCCAGGTATAGATGCCGCCGCAGTCGGAATCCTGGATGGCAAAATCGTGAATGGAGTTATTGAAGATCTTCACGCCGGCCGAGAAAAACTGCGTCAAGCCGGATCGGGCCACATCGTAAATCGTGTTTTGAACGACCTGGTTGTCCGAGCCCTGGATCGACACACCCGCTTCATCGCCGCCGCCGTAATCGACTTCGCTGATGACCGAATTGCGGACGACATTGTTGGAGCCGCCGAGGAAAACGCCGTCGCCGCTGCTGTAGGTGATCGTGCAGCTATCGACGATATCGAAGCTTCCGTTGAGGATGATGCCGGTGGTATGCGGAGCATACTTGATGTTCCACGGCATCGCCTCGATCAACTGCTGCGAAAGGTACTTTGCTGCCAGGCCGGTCAGATTATCATGCGTGGAATTGGCGTCGGTGTTGACCGTGCAGGCGAAGAATTGCAGGCCTTGAAGATTGATATACGAATCGCCGCTGAGATCGAAGCCATATAAACGGCTTTTCGCTTCGACTGTGTGCGATGCCGGGCTGTCGCCGGCGGGCGTCCATAGATACAGCGTATTGCTCGTCGGGTCGCGGTACCATTCATCCGGCGAATCAACCCCCTGAAATTTGCCGGTCAGATAAAAATGATTTCCTGCCGTCGGCACTTCGTAGCTCGTGAGCTGCTGATACGTGTACGTCAACACGCCCGGCGAATTGCTGATGATCGTTCCGCTCTGCCAGATCCAGGCCTGCCCGGGTGAAATTCGGATGATTCCGCCCACCCAGCTCCCGGCCGGGTCGGTCAGCGCGCTGCTGTGAATCGTCGCGGTGGAGAGGCCGGTGGGATTGATCGTGGCAGAAACCGAATCGGCCGTCGCACTCGTGTGATGAAGCGGATCGAGGCTTGTGTTGGGCCACTGCGCCTCGGTCATCATCTGCCCATCAAGGAAAACCTGATCACTTCCTTCGCCAAGCGTCAAGGGCTGCGGCGCTGAGTAAATCGACCCGCTGTATTTCGACCAGCCGGCCACCGGATTGGCACCATCAATCGTCACCGCTCCATCGCCAAATGGCGCGAAGGTGATCGGCGCGGCGGCCGTTCCGGAATTGAGCGGATGAACCGTCTCGTGATAAGTCCCCCCATGAATCAGCACCGTATCGCCCGGCTGCGCCACGTTCGCAGCCTGCTGAATCGACGCAAACGGCGCAGCCAGCGTGCCCGGGTTGGCATCGCTCCCCCCAGTCGCGGCTACATAATACGTCGAAAGCAAAACGCGCCGCTCGAGCATTTCGATAAACAGAAAAAGCCGGGATCGCGCAGCAGTAGAAGTCGAAGAATCGTGCAACATCGATGGCCATAAGACTACCGCCGCGCGTTCGATTCGTCACGGCCCATATTGCGGTCCATCCTGGCGGATGGAGGGGGGCAGTCCTCTGCCGCCGCGATGTCTTCCAGTGCAGTGAGCAATAAAAAATGTTGCGCGCCTTCCTGGCGCGCAACATTTCTGGGAACCATCCGTGATGTCCCGATCCTTTACGAAAACTTAATTGCCTTGATATTCCCCATTCCGAACCCCGGCGTTCCGACGAAATCGAGGTACAGGTTGTGAACCCCGGTTGCGCCGCTGATGGCGGCGGTTTGGATCGTGTAGGTGCTCCAGCTACCGGTGGGGCGGGTGATCAGCGAGCCGATGACTTTGCCTTTGAGGCCATCGACGCGGAACTCAATCTTCTGATATCCGCAGCGCGGGCCGACGGCGATTTGCAGGGTCACGCTCTTCACGCCCGAGCCGAAGTTGATGGATGAATATTCGATCCAGTTGCCGGGGTAGAGATAACCCAGTCCGCCGTAGCTTGCCTTGGCTGGACCGGTTTGGCCAGCCAAGGCGAAGGGATTGATTCCGGCCGTCGCACTGACGCTGCTGGGCGTAGAAGAGGAGGAGCTGGATCCCGACGACGATTTGGAGCCGCTGGACGAGGAAGAGCTCGATCCCGACGATGAGGATGATCCCGAAGTCGATTTACTTCCCTGCGGCGACGAGCCGACCGGAACCGGCGCAGTTGGCGTCGAAGAGACGGTCTTGCTCACCGGCACCGCGCCGACGCCGAAGACGGAAACGCCATACTCCAGCGCGCCCAGATCGGGCCCGGCTCCAATGTATCCGGCCGTGTATTGCCCCAGCTTCATTCCTGAATCGATCGCAGCCGATCCGGGCAGCAGGGCATAGTTATGCCCGGCCGCGTTCACAAATCCTGGGTTTCCGCCCCAGTTATTCTGCACCGTCGCATGCTGCCCAAAGGAAGTCGCGTCGGTAAAGATATTGTTGCGGAAGACCGTTCCGCTCCAGTCGTAGGCTCCCCAGTTCTTATCTACGCTATTTTGGTACCCATCGAGCGTGTTGTTGTAGACCTGTTCATTTCGGCTGGTGAAATTCAGCCGCATGCCTGATGCGACATTCCAGGTGATATTGTGATCGACGATGAAGTTGGCGGAATTGTTGTCGAGGTAAACGCCAACGCTGCCATAGCCGCCGGTGCTTCCGTTGTAGACCTGGTTGTATGAGATCTCGCTGCCCAGACCATTGGTAGCGACGGTATAGATGCCGCCCACGTCGGTCGTCTGCAGGCCAAAATCATGCACGAGATTATGTGTGACGGTGCTCTGACCCGCCTGGATCAAAATCCCATCGCGGCCCGTGTTGTAGACCGTATTATTCTCAACCGTCGCTCCCGCGCCGGTGATCTGCACGCCCGCGGCATCGGTGCCCAGCCAGTCCACATCGTGAATCACATTATTATTTACGACGCTTCCCGCGCCGCTGACGAGCACGCCATCGCCGGGGCTGTAGGCAATTTCGCTGTTTTCCAGAACGTCATTGGCGCCGCGCAGAACGATCCCGCTCTGCGTCTGCCACGCCCACCCGTTGGGGATGGAATCGTATTGCGAAAGGTACTTGGCGGTGATGCCGTTGATGACGTCGTTGGTCGAATGCGTATCGGTGTTGATCGTGGCGGCGACGATATTGAAGCCGTCGATCTCGATATTGGAAAGCCCGCTCAGGTCAAAGGCATACTGCCGATGTTTGGCTTCCACCACATGGTTTGCTGGGCTGTCGCCAGATAAGGTCCAAAGCGAAAGCTGGCCCGAAGTGCTCAGCGACCATTCGCCCGCGCTATCCAGCGCGCCAGCTCCTCCGGTCAGATAATAATGATTACCCGCCTGCGGCGTCTCATACGAACCATTATTGAGGTACGTAAAGGTTACCTGCCCCGGACGCGAATCGACGATCGTTCCCGTTTGCGCAACCCATCCCTGGCCCGATTGAATGTGGATCAATCCGCCATTCCAGAACCCGTTCGATTGCGTGATCGAAGGATCGTAAATCGTAGCGGTATCGTACCCGGCCCGAGCCGAGGCGCTGGCGACCGTCGCGAAAGTCGGGTGCGACAGGTCCAGGCTCGTATTGGGCCAGCGCGCTTCGGTCATTGGCTGCCCATCGACGAAGATCTGGTTATTCCCACTGCCCATGCTCCAGGGCATCTGCGTGGTAAAGATCGGGGCACCCGATCCATCCCAACCGGCGACCGGATCGGCTCCGTCGATCGTCACCGACTCATTGTTGTAGGGTGTAAATGTGATAGGGGCCGTGCGCGTTCCCGAAGACCAGGGGCGGATGGTTTCATGGTAGGTTCCGCCGCGCACGTAGACGGTATCACCCGGCTGCGCGACCTCGGCGGCCTTCTCGATCGATTGAAATGGCGCTGACAAACTTCCCGCGGCCGAGTTATTTCCCCAGCTTGCGACATACCAGGAAGCCGAGAGGAGCCGGCGCGATTCCAGCGATTCGATCGCGCTGGATGCCGGACGGGCAGGGCGCGGCATCGCCGCTTGCGAAGCAGCAGCCAAGCGCCGCCGGCTGCTGGCTTCGTTGCGCGCAGCGCGGAGCCATGAAGATTCAGTTTGAGGGCGCGCAGGGAGCGCCCGGCAGTTTGAAGTCAATGCCAATCGAGGCATCGATCCTCCCAGTTCTGGCGTCGTCCTCGATCACCGCCCGGGAACATCGCCGGGCCAGCAGCCGTTGTTTTGGGCAAATGACTTCGCTTGAAGTAGCCGGCCCGAAGCGTCTCAAGTGAATTTGAGACATCCGTCACACACCGGCCTTCTGCCGCTGGAATCGAGAGTTAACACACCCTCTCGATGCACGAGCGCAGAACCCATTTGCCCACGGCTGCCGCATTTGCCGGTGCCGGAGGACGATCAGCAGATCGACTTGGATGAACGGGTCCTGAAGGTCTTTTGCCCCATAACTCGACAAATTCCCCATTTAGGACAGACGGATGTGAAGGATTAACGATTGCGCGGGTTGGGCAGGAGTTCCAGCGTCCGAGAATGTCGGGCAAGCGCAGGCCAAGTCAATGCTTCGGCACGATTCTGCTATACTGGTCAATCGAATCTGACGTCACGGGCAAGTGAGGAGCATGTCATCGCACAACCAATCCGTGTCCGCTGAAGGCGATCCATCGCCGGCCCAGGAGACGGCGTCGATGCCGCCGAAGGGGCGGCGCGGACATGATTTGCCGGAGCAGATCGGTCCATTTCGCATCATCGAAATCATCGGCGAAGGGGGAATGGGCGTCGTTTACAAAGCCGAGCAGCGCGATCCGGTTCGGCGGGTGGTGGCGCTGAAGGTCATCAAGCTGGGGATGGACACGCATGATGTGGTCGCGCGCTTCGAAGCCGAGCGGCAGGCGCTGGCGATGATGTCGCATCCGAATGTCGCGCGGGTGTTCGAGGCCGGGGTGACTGAGCAGGGGCGGCCCTACTTTGCGATGGAATATGTGCCGGGCATTCCGCTGACCGATTATTGCGACCAGAACCGCCTGACGACGCGCGAGCGGCTCGATCTTTTCATTTCGGTCTGCCAGGCGGTGGGCCATGCACATCAGAAAGGCATCATTCATCGCGATCTCAAGCCCGGCAACATTCTGGTCAGCATGTTCGACGGCAAGCCAATCCCGAAGGTGATCGACTTTGGCATCGCCAAGGCGGCCAATCAGGCGCTGACGCAGAAGACGCTGTTTACCCAGACCGGCGCACTGATCGGCACGCCGGAATACATGAGCCCCGAGCAGGCACAGACCAGCGGGCTGGATGTCGACACGCGCACCGATATTTATTCGCTGGGTGTGATTCTCTATGAGCTTTTGACCGGGCAGGTGCCATTCGATTCGCAGATGCTTCGCAAGGCGGGGATGGACGGCATGGCTCGCATCATTCGTGAAACTGAGCCGCCCAAGCCCAGCACGCGGCTTTCGTTGGCGGGGCATCAGCCAGCCAGCGACAGCTCTTTTAACGAAGCCGCGCGCAAGCGCCGATCCGATCCGCGCACGCTTTTGCGCGAATTGCGCGGAGACTTGGACTGGATCACGCTCAAGGCGATGGAGAAGGATCGCACGCGCCGCTATGAAAGCGCCGGAAGCTTTGCTGAGGATATCCGCCATTACCTGGATAATGAGCCAGTAGCGGCGCGCCCGCCAAGCACCGTCTACCGCCTGAGCAAGATGCTCCGAAAGCACAAGGTGGGCGTGGCGGCCGTCGCATCGGTCGCCCTCGCGCTGGTTCCGGGCGTCATCGGCACGACCGTCGGCATGATGCGAGCGCGAGCCGACCGAAATCGCGCGGTCAAGGCGGAGAAAATCGCCGTTGACCAGCGGAAGATTGCCGAGCAACAGCGCGCCCTGGCGATGGAGAGCGAGGCCCGAGCCGACAGCACCATCGCACATCTGCTGAAAATGAAGGGCGATTTTGCCGGGGCCGAGCCGATGATGCGGCGGTCGCTGGAGCTGTATCGCCAGCTTCGCGGGCCGGAGCATGTAGATGTAGCCGCGGCACTTGATGACCTGGCATGGCTGCTGGAAGGCACGCCCAAATCAGCCGATGCCGAGCAGGCTGCGCGAGATTCTCTTGCGATGTATCAGCGCCTCCGCGGTGAACATGATCCACTGGTGGCAAATGCCTACGACCGCCTGGGCATGGTGCTGATGGCGGCGCACAATTCAGGCGATGCCGAATCGGCTTTACGCCACGCGGTTGAGATTTATAAGGCTCTTCCATCGCCTGATCCGGCAGGTGTTGCCGCCGCGACGGGCGATTTAGGAATCCTCCTTCAACAACGCGGGGACATGTCAGCGGCCGAGCCGCTTCTGCGGCAATCGCTTGCTGCCTGGATCACCGTTCCCGGCTACGAGCGCGAGATGAGGCACGACGTTGCCGACATCGCGCAGTCTTTGGATCGCATGGCCGAACATCGAGGTGATTCGAAAAGCAGAATGCAGTTTCATCGCCAGTACCTGATTATTCAGATCGCGCATATTGGCATGGGACTCGAAGCGAGCCCCAACGATATCGGCTTCCGTTATGCCCATGCGCAGCTTTGTTTCACCGTCGGCCGATTCTCCGACGCGATGGCCGACTGGGACCGGCTCGCCGCAATCAATCCGGGCGACGGAGAGGTTTTGATGCGGGATGCCTGCGCGCACCTTTATCTTGGAGATGAAGCTGGATATCAGCGAGTTAGTCAGCGCATGCTCGATCATGACCGAGATTCGACCGATGCGCATGCGCGCGATCGCACGGCCAAGACCTGCCTGTTGGCGGGCGGGGCGGTGCAGGAAATGACGCCCGTGCTCGCCATGGCGCGCGCCAATATTGCCAAAGGTGGGCCGACTGATCTGCCGGCGCTTTATCATCTTTGTGGGGGGATGGCCGAATATCGCGCAGGGAATTTTCCACTCGCCTCGGAGCTATTTCAGCAGGCGTTGGGCCATGGATTGACCGCAGAGCCCCGGGCGGCAGGGCTCTTTTATCTGGCAATGGCTCACTTCAGAATGCATGAGCCACAGAAAGCGCACGATGATCTCGCCGCCGCTCATGATTTCATGGAGAAGCAAATCAGCCCGCCCGATGCGGTTTTGATCGATGCGAAATCCAGTATGCAGGATTGGTTGATCTGCCAAATCGCCCGGCGAGAGGCCGAGGCCCTCATTTCAGGCGGCGCAGACCGCTAAGATAACATGATGTACGACGGGCGCGCTCTCAACTCTACTTCGGATCGGTCCATGCAGGATGTGCATGGGACCGTTCACGTGCCGCAGGGCGGGACTTGGCTGCGGCGGGTGCTGGCCTTTGCGGGGCCGGCTTACCTTGTTTCGGTGGGCTACATGGACCCCGGGAATTGGGCCACCGATTTGGCAGCGGGCTCGCGATTTGAATACCGCCTGATCTGGGTGCTGCTGATGAGCAACCTGATGGCGGTGTTGCTGCAGACGCTGTCAGCGCGCCTCGGTGTCGTGACCGGCCGCGATCTGGCGCAGGCCTGTCATGATAGCTATGGCAAAACGCTTCGCGGGCTGCTGTTTGTTTTGTGTGAGATCGCGATAGCGGCATGTGACTTGGCCGAGGTGCTCGGCACTGCGATCGGCATTCACATGCTCTTTCCCGCCATCCCTCTGCTGGCGGCGGTGCTGATCACCGGGCTGGATGTGCTGCTATTGCTGGGCATGCAGCGGTGGGGCATGCGCAAGATGGAGATGTTCATCGTCTCGCTGATCTCGATCATCGGGATCTGCTTTGTCATCGAGATCTTTCTATGTAAACCGGCGTGGGGAATGATCGGCGCGGGTTTCGTACCTTCGCCGCTGTCGTCGGTGGGAGGGGAGAATTCATCGCTCTATATCGCGATCAGCATCATCGGTGCGACGGTGATGCCGCATAATTTGTACCTTCATTCATCGCTGGTACAAAGCCGGCGGCTCGACCCCACCGAAGCGGGGCGGAGGCAGGCATGTCGATTTAATCTGCTGGACTCGGCGGTCGCGCTGAACATCGCATTTTTCGTGAATGCGGCGATTCTAATCGTCGCTGCCGCGACGTTTGGACATAGCGGACATGCCGTCGATGAATTGGAAGATGCCCATCGACTGCTGCATGACCTTTTGGGGACGCGTGTCGCGCCGATCGTTTTTGCTTTGGCGCTGATCTGCGCCGGCCAGAGCTCGACCATCACCGGAACGCTTGCGGGCCAGATTACGATGGAAGGCTTCCTGCGCTTTCGCATGCGCCCGTGGCTGCGGCGACTGATCACCCGTCTGATGGCAATTGTGCCGGCGGTGCTGGTGATCGCGTTTTCACATGGCAATGGCACCAATCGCCTCCTGGTCTTCAGTCAGGTGATTTTGAGTCTGCAACTGCCTTTTGCGATGGTGCCGCTCGTGAAATTCACGAGCAGCCGGACACGAATGGGGAATTTCGTCAATCCGAATTGGCTTGCCGGGCTGGCTTGGATGGTGGCGACGATCATTATCCTGCTCAATGGGAAATTGGTCGTCGATCAGTTCCGAGATTGGCAGGCCGAGCTTGGGGATTCGCAGTGGATCATTCGTTTTATCGCGTATCCAGTTGCCATTGCCATGGCCGCGGTACTGGCATGGTTGATCATCCGGTCCGAGCGCCAGGCGGCTCCGTCGCGGGAGACCCTGCACGTTTCACCGCCGTCGGCTGCACAAATTCTGAATGCCGCGCAAACACAAAAGCAGCATTTCCATCGCATTGGCGTGGCTCTGGAAGCGAAAATGGACGATGCCGCCATGCTGGGGCAGGCCATTGCCCTGGCCCGCGCACATCGTGCCGAGTTGGTGTTGATGCATATCGTGGAAGGAGCGGCCGGCCAGTGGCATGGATCCGAGGCGGATGATGCCGAGGCACGCCATGATGATGAGTACCTTCATTCGCTTGCGACAAGACTGCGTTCGGAGGTACCGATTGAAGAGGTGCCGGAGATTCGCACGGCTCTTGGATATGGCGATGTGAAGCGCGAGCTGATTCGTCTGGCTCGAGAGCAGAAGCTGGATCTACTGGTGGCAGGGGGCCACGGCCATCGAAAGCTCGGCGATCTTCTCCGCGGCGAAACCATCAACGGCGTCCGCCATCATCTGGGCATCCCCGTGCTGGCGATCCGCGGAACGACGAAGAAAAACGCGACCGCCTGAAAAAGAAACTCCCGCGCTCTTCGGCGCGGGAGTTTAATTCGAAGGCTGAAGAAGCGGGCGCCTACCAATCCTGAAGGTAGGTATCAATCGAGTACATCTTACCATTCTTGTACAGCTCGACCTGCTCAACCGGCGTCTTACCGCCGTTGGTCCAGAAGTAATTGCCGGCGTCGTCGTAAAGCATCTGGAAATTGATCGTCTTGACGCGCTGCTTGCCCTTTCAACCTTGGGAAGCCAGCAGACATATTTGCGGTTCCCCCAGATTTCGACGTTATCCCAGCCTTCATCGGAATAATTGAGCACCTGGAGAGTGCCCATCAGGAGATTATATTCCGCCCGCCCCATGGCAGCTCCGCCGCGCGGTGCATCGGCTTTATACGGGTGCCTTCGCGCCGCATCCGCCGCGAACTGTGCCGAAGTTCGGCGGAGATTGGGATCGGAATTGGGAACCAACGACGGCCTTCCCGCGCATCCGGCGGCCAAGCCCAATCCACCCAGCAACGCAATCGTCAAAGTTCTGTTCATGATGCCTCACGTCCAAAGCGATGTGCGAACGCCAAAATGGGGTCGCACAAGTGTTATCGGACGGAAGGCCGGGTTTTGTTCAGCGAATGCGTATCTGTATTTGGGGCGCTGCAGCGGAAGATCATTCCGTCAGTGGCCCCATCACGCTGAAGACGCCTTCGTCGCTCTTGATCACGATTTGGCGGATGCCTTGATTTTCCTTCGCGAGGCTGGAGCCGAGGGCGTTGTAGAAATTGGCGGTACTGAGCGTGACGCTGCCGCGGGCGGGGATGCCGCTGAGATGCGTGACGAAGGCCTGATTGATCCACACGTTCACATTCCGTAGCGGCCGGGTGCTGAAGTTATAGAGTTTGACCGCGTTCTCTGAAGGCCGGGATACGGCTGCGATTTCCGAGTTCATCGGAGCTTCGCTGGGAAAATGGACGCTGGCCGCATAGGCGGCGCGCTCGGTGTCGGTGGGCCCGGCGGCGCCGGAAGCGTTGGACGAAGTGGAGTTATCCGATGCGCAGCCGGCGATGAGCAGGATACCTGTTAGGGCAGCAATGAGGCGAAGCACGATTTGAGCTCCTTTCGTGACACGATGTGTTCACGCCTACAGTTTCATGTAAACTTTGTGCCGCAACCGGCCGGGACCATAAATTCGGCAGAGCGACCGTCCCGATTCGCAGTATGGTCGCAAGATTGCATAAGGCAGGCGGAGTTTATCGATGGATGCACCTCGAAGCGATTCAGACAGCAACATTACCGATCCTCACCCGGACTTCCTGTCGCCGCTGGCGGTGACGATTCTTCACGGCCGGGGCGACAGCGCCTATCGGAAGCTGGTCGTCAAAGAGCCGACGCCACGGGAGGCCAAGGAGCTGCTGGAAGGGGTTCAGCCGTCACAGCTTTTGAACCTGCCGATCAAGGATGTGGAAGAAGCACAGGCGGTGCTTGCGGGCGTATGGCTGCTGCATGATGGATTGGATGAAAGTCACCGCCTCGTTCAGGATTTGATCGGGCCGACAGGTGCGTTCTGGCATGCAATCATGCACCGCCGCGAAGGCGACTTTTCCAATTCCAAATACTGGTATGACCGGTGCGAGAGCCATCGTTGCATGCGGCTACTGGGCGCGGTGGCGACCGATGTGGTTGGGCCGGAGGCGGCCAATGATCCGCTCGTGCAGCGCGTGGTCGTGGGAGACTGGAATCCGCGGGCGCTGGTCGATTTGGTGCAGGCGGTTTACAAATCCCCTGATGATCCGCGTCACGATGCAGCGATTCGCCTTCAGCAAATCGAATGGCAGACGCTGTTCCATCATTGCGTCATGCAGGCCGTCGGTGCAAAAGGCGATTGAGGTTTCACCCGCAGGCGCGGAGCAGCGTTCTCATTTTTAGCCGCCCCGTCAGCGGGGCGCGGTTAGTTGCGCGAAAGCAATCAGGGCGAAAGAGGGAGATCATGCGGATTCCTTATCTACATCTCACACTACTTCTGACAGCGTGCATCAACCTTTTCGTCCCTACGGTGCTGCCCGCCGCTCCTCAAGGTTATTACCGCCAGCCGGCGTTGCATGGGGACACAATCGTTTTTGTCGCCGAGGGAGATTTATGGAAGGTGGGCTCGGCAGGTGGGTCTGCCATCCGCCTGACCAGTCATCCCGGCGAGGAATCGCAACCCGCAATCTCGCCAGATGGGAAGACCATCGCGTTCGTCGCGCAATATGAGGGACCTTCCGAAGTCTATACGATGCCAATCGCCGGCGGCCTTCCCACCCGACGAACATTCGATGGCCAAGGCGATGGTGTCGTGGGATGGACGCCCGATGGCAGAATCCTCATTTCCACGCGCATCTCATCGACCCTTCCGGATACGCAACTCGCTACCCTGGATATCAGCGGCGACAACTTCGCCGCGAAGCGCACGCTCGTGCCTCTGGCGCAAGCTGCAGAGGGCGCGTATGATGAAGGCGGCAAGACACTCTATTTCACGCGTCTTGCCTATCAAGGCAGCCATACCAAACGATATCAGGGCGGCACGGCGCAGCAGCTTTGGCGTTACGCGGATGGCGACGCCGAAGCCACGCCTCTCACCGAAAAATATGACGGCACCAGCCGAAACCCCATGTGGTGGAAAGGTCGGCTCTATTTCCTGACCGATCGCGACGGCACGATGAATGTCTGGTCGATGAAGGGCGACGGCACTGACCTTCAGCAGCACACCCACAGCGACGGCTGGGACATCATGTCGGCTTCGCTTTCGGATGGAAAGATCGCGTATCAGGTCGGGGCCGATCTGCATCTTTACGACATATCGGCTGGCACCGATCGGCTCGTGCCGATCACGCTCGATTCGGATCTGGATCAAACGCGCGAGCATTGGGTAAAGAACCCGACTGAATATGTCAGCGCCGTGCATCTTTCACCCGATGGTTCGCATGTGGTGCTGACCGCGCGCGGGCAGGTCTTTGTCGCGCCGGCCGATCAGGGTCGGCTCGTGCAGGCCACGCATCAGCAGGGCGTGCGCTTTCGCGATGCGCGGTTCATGCCCGATGGCAAGCATCTTCTGGTGCTTTCCGATCAGAGCGGCGAAGTGGAATTCTGGCAGGCGCCAGCCAATGGCGTTGGCGAGCCTGATGAATTGACCACTGGCGCCAAAGTGCTCCGTTGGGAAGGCGTTCCTTCGCCGGACGGCAAATTCATCGCCCATCACGATAAGAACCAGCGGCTGTACCTCTTCGACGTCAAGACCAAGGAACAAAAACTGATCGATGAATCTCCGGTCGAAAGTTTCTCCGATCTGGCCTGGTCCCCCGACAGCAAATGGCTGGCCTACGTCGAAGAGGCAAAGAACCTGTTCCGTCGGATCAAGCTGTATGACATCGCGAGCGGCAAGACGACATTTGCCACCACCGATCGTTTCGACAGCTACAGCCCCGCATGGAGCGCGGATGGCAAATGGCTCTACCTTCTTTCGGATCGACATCTGCAAACGGTCGTGCGTGCGCCGTGGGGAACGTATGAGCCGGAGCCATTCCTGGACCGGCGGGCGGAGATTTTCCTGATCGCACTCGACGGCAGCCTGACGCGAACGCCATTTCAGCCTAACGATGAGTTGCAGACGGAAAAGAAGGAAGAGCATTCGGAGAAAGGCAAAAAAGAAAGCGCGACCACCGGCCCGACCACGCGCCCTTCGACAACCAGGGCGACGCAGACTCAAAGCACGACCGAGCCATCCGATGCGGGTAAGGCTTCGGCTGTAAAGGTGAAAATCGATCTGGATGGGATCGAGGATCGGCTCGTCCGCGCTCCAATTCCACCCGGCAATTATGCGGCTCTGCACGCAAACGATAAGGGGATCTACTGGCTCTCCAGCCCGACTGAAGACGGCGAGACAACGCTTCAATCGGCGGCGCTGACCCATGAAAAGGTCGAGATCAAAACCGTGGCCAGTGGAGTAGCCGGCTACGAGCTTTCGATGGACGGCAAGAAGATGCTCATCGGGAAGGGCAGCGATCGGCTGTATGTCATCGATGCCAAGCCGGAGCCGGCGGATTTGTCGAAGAAGCAGGTGGATTTATCGCATCTGAGCCTGTCGGTGATTCCGCGTGAAGAGTGGAAATCGATGTTCGTCGATGCCTGGCGGATGGAGCGGGATTATTTCTATGACCGCAACATGCATGGCGTCGATTGGAAAGCCATCGAAAAGAAGTATGAGCCGCTGGTGGATCGCGTGACCAGCCGCGATGAGCTGTCCGATCTGCTGGGCCAGATGATCTCGGAACTCAGCGCCCTGCACATGTTTGTCCGCGGCGGCGACATGCGCAGCGGCGAAGATCGTGTAATGCCTGCATCGCTTGGTGCAACATTAGTTCGCGATGTGGATGCGAAGGGTTATCGCGTCGGCCACATCTATCGCAGCGATCCGGATGAGCCGGACTGGGCGGGGCCCCTGGCACGGTTTGGCGTGAAAATCCATGAGGGCGACGTGATCGAGATGATCGACGGCGTCCCGACGCTCTCGGTTCCCGATTTGTCGATGCTGCTGCGGAACACGGCCGACCAGCAGGTGCTGCTGCGCGTCAAGCCCAAAGCCGGCGGCGAGAGCCGGGATGTGATCGTCAAGCCGATGCCAATGGGGACATTTGAAAATCTTCGCTATCACGAATGGGAATACACCCGCCGACTCAAGGTGGAGCAGGAGGGCAAGGGGCAGATCGGATACGTCCATCTTCGCGCTATGTCCGGCGCAAATTTCACCGAATGGGCCAAGGGTTTTTATCCGGTGTGGAATCGGCAGGGATTGATCATCGACGTTCGCCACAACCGCGGCGGCAATATCGATAGCTGGATCATTGGCCGGCTGCTGCGCAAGGCCTGGGCCTACTGGTCCACGCGCGTCAGCGATTTTTCCACGTGGAATATGCAATATGCCTTCCGCGGACATGTCGTGATCCTGTGCGATCAGTGGACCGCCTCGGATGGCGAAGCCTTCACCGAAGGCATTAAGGAACTGAAGATCGGCACCGTCATCGGCAAGCGCACGTGGGGCGGCGAAATCTGGCTCTCGATGGACAACGGCCTCGTCGATCGCGGCATCGCCAGCGCCGCGGAGATGGGTGTGTTCGGCGCGCATGGGGCCTGGCTGATCGAAGGGCATGGCGTCGATCCAGATATCGTCGTCGATAATCTGCCCCACGCGACTTTCGAGGGGCGCGACGCCCAGCTCGATGCGGCCATCAATTACCTGCAGAAGAAGATCAAGGCTGAGCCGGTCAATCCCGTGCCGCCGCCCAAGTACCCCAACAAGGCGTTTGTCAAGCCGGGGTCGGATAAGCCGGTGAAGCCGAGGAATTGAAGAAGGATTCGCACTATCTCGCCGACTCAGCCGCCCACGTCGCTTGCGCCTTGCGGACGGAAGCGCTCGGGTTCGCGAAGGCGCAAGCGACTCCCGTAGCGGATTCGGCGACTCACACGGCTTCACCGTGTTTGCCCCGTGGAAAAAACCTGACTATGCTATGAAACGTATTAAAGGAAGCTTTTGCGTTCTGAAAGGAAACGCGAAGACAACCACCGGGGGCGACTGGTTTCGACCGGATGGCGACGGTGGTGGTGGCATGCCGAGGACGCTCGTTGGCCTCGTAAATCACCGAGCAAAACATTAACTGCCAACAGTGATGTTGCAGGCCGGGTTGGCTTTGCCGCCCCGGTAACCATGGCTGCCTAATAACAGGCAACCTCAGCACGGTCTGATGTCCGCGACAGGCCGGCTGCAAAATAGCGGGCTGGCCCTGTGATTCGGCCGTTGGTCACAGGGCGAGATTTAGACGGCTGGATGCCGGCGGAGAGTGTCGATGCCCGACGCCGGTGTCGAGATTAAAACAGCGACTAAGCATGTAGAGGCCGCCATTCGAGTTATCTCGGGACGGGGGTTCGATTCCCCCCGCCTCCATTCGACTCGCTGCGCTCGCTCATGGCAGGCCAGCGCAGGAAGTAAGGAGACGTTGCCTGCGCTGGGCTGTTTGGAGGAAAGAGCAACAGAGATTCGTTTGCCCTGAGTAAGCGTCAGCGCATCGAAGGGCTACTCCATGTCTTCATCTGCGCCCGCAGATTCCTTTTTATATCCTTCGCTGCTCCGACGGGAGCCTTTACATCGGCCACACTTCCGATGTCAATGAACGCGTCAAAGCCTACAATGCTGGGCGCGACGCCTTGTGGGCGTCATGTCGTCGTCCCGTTGTCCTCATCTACCAGGAATCCCAATCTTCTGGACTGAAGGCCATCGCCCGGGAGCGGCAGTTCAAGCGATGGTCGCACGCGAAAAAACTCGCCCTTATAAACACTGATCGCACGACGCTGAAATCGCTGGCCAAGAGACGAATTTTTTGACAATCGAGAGATCTCTGCACATAAGGTTTTTAAAGGACTGCCATGCCCCAACGAATCACCGTCGAAACATTTGTCGCCGCCCCGCTCGATCCGGTGTGGAGCGCCTACACGACGCCTGAGGATATCGTGAAGTGGAACGCCGCCTCAGACGATTGGCATACCACCAAAGCATCGGTCGACCTTCGCGTCGGCGGGGCGTTCTCCTCGCGCATGGAAGCCAAAGACGGCAGCATGGGCTTCGACTTTGCCGGCACGTATACGAACATTATCGATAAAAAGCTGATCGAGTATTCGTTTGGCGACCGGACTGCGGAAGTTCATTTCTTCCCGGCAAAGGGCGGAACGACCGTCCGCGTTGCCTTCGACAGCGAGCCGACCCATTCTGTCGAGCAGCAAAAGCAAGGCTGGCAATCGATCCTCAGCAACTTTGCCCGGTATGTCGAAGTGAAGACGGGCCGCGGCAACTGAAGCGGTGTTCTTACGCTGTTACAGGTTGCATTGCGCTATCGAAAGAGCCGCGCACGAAGTCAGCCGATTGGCGCACAGCCGCGCGAATCTGTTTACTTTGGTCGCGGCTCTTTCGTATTCGCGGAATCATTGTGCTTTTACCTCCAGCACCACTTTCCCCATCGGCCCATGTTTCAGACGATCGAATGCCTGCGGAAGCTCGGCGAATTTGAAAACATGGTCGACCAGCGGCTTAGCGCCGGTGCGGCTCAGAAGGTTGATGATCTTTTGCCACGCATTACGTGCTTCAGGATTGGAGTAGGTGCCGACCGCGACGCCGCCGATGCGAATTCGGCGAAAGAGCAGCGTCGAGGTATTGAAGTCTGGCACGGGCCCGGCCAAGCGTCCGACGACGCTCACTTTTCCCCACATGCCGAGCGTTTCGATGACGCCGGCAAAGAGCTGGCCGCCGATATTGTCGATGGCCAGGTCCACGCGCTTGTCTTTGAGGAATTCCTTGAGCTGCTTGCGCCAATCAGTGCTCTCGGGATCGAAGACGGCCGCGGCGCCAAGCTCGCGAAGGCGTTTGGCTTTCTCTTCGCTGCGCGAGAGGCCGATGATCGTGTGACCGACTGCGGCTCCAAGCTGCGTCGCCGCGACACCGACCCCGCCTGATGCGCCGGTAATCAGCACGACACTTGGCGGAAGGTCACCCCATTGATTGAGTGCTTGGAGCGCAGTCAGATAGACGAGCGTTGCCGATGCCGACTCGGCTTCGCTCCATGATGGCGGCGCTTCGACCAGATCCTGCGCGGGGACGACGACGCGTTGCGCGAAAGTTCCGGGCTTGCTGACGCCGGTTTCACCGCGGAGGACGGCTCGCCGATCGCCGACGCGAACGTCTTGTACCTCCGGGCCGACCGCGATCACCGTTCCAAATCCATCACGACCCAAGATGTGAGGAATCGCGGGCTTGGCGGGATATTGCCCCTCGGCCAGATATCGATCAGCAGGATTGAGAGCCGCGTAATGCAACTCCAGCACGGCTTCGCCGGGGCCGGGTTGCGGATCCGCGACTTGGCCGACGTGCAATCCTCCTACTCCCGCGCCGATCGAGTCGAGAAGCCAGGCTTTCATGGCAGAAGTATACGCGTCGCGCAAGGGGTGATGAACTTTGGATTTCCGCGCGACTCTTTTCTCCCTCTCCCGGTA
>JACZCU010006503.1_pt1 | contig 18257 bp, 18 predicted proteins | sample 8641851 | NCBI WGS metagenome assembly JACZCU01 (sample SAMN15324605, study PRJNA640507) | soil metagenome | isolation source: monocropping sugarcane control | place: China: Luxin town, Laibin City, Guangxi Province | collected 2019-07-25 | depth 10cm m | reverse complement strand
CCTTCATCGACGGCAGCACCAGCCCGCCGGAAGACGCGCTGGTTTCCGCCCAGCCGGGCGCGGTCGAGCCCAGGGGAGCCGCGATCGGCAACTTCTCGACCGCCGCCGTGACGTTCACGGCGGACCCCGATTCCAACGGCCAGATCCCCTGCCAAGCGTTCGCGCGCATACGAACGATCCACGACAACTACCTCGGCGTCGACCCAAGCGGCACGCAGCCGGCGCCAAACGGCCGCGGTTTGGTGATGACCGTCGCCACGACGGTGACGAACAACTTGATCAGCGCGAACCGGCGCAGCGGCATCTGGGTCGGCGGCGGACTTGGCAACAGCATCTCGGGAAACCGCATCGGCCTCGACATCCACAACCAGCCGCTCGGCAACGGGGCCAGCGGGATCTACGCGGGGCCGGGAGTGTTCTTCGCCGACATTCGCGGCAACTACATCGCGTTCAATCACGACTTCGGCATCGCGGTCGACCGGAGAGCGATCGACGTCGGCATCGGCCCGAATTCGATCTTCGCGAACTGGCAGCCCGGCATCGACATCGGACTCGACGGCCCGACACCCGACCGCGACGTACCGGCTCCGGTCGTCCTCTCGGCGCAGTACGACCCCGCGACGAACACGACGCTGCTCACGATCTCTTCGCACGAGCCTCCGAACCGCGTCCTCCCGTACCTCCTCCAGAACTTCCTTCCGGTCCTGACGATGTACGCGAGCGACGCGCCGCACCCGAGCGGGTACGGCGACGGCCAGTACTACGTCGGCTCGATCGCGTTCGACTCGACGACGGGCGACGTGCACTTCGCGGCGGCCGGCGACTGGCGCGGGAAGTGGGTCACCGCAACCGTGACGCGGAACGAGTTCAATGACGCACTCTTCCCTTCCATCCCCGCGTCGACGTCGGAATTCAGTCGAGCGGTGAAGGTTCAGTAGTCGTTCGACCGACGAAATCCGTACTTACCCCAGGACCATGACCCGACGCCCGCTTCTCCTCTCGCTCCTCTTTCTCGTCTCTTCGGCCGCCTTTGCGCAAACCGGCGCCGATCTTTCCGCCGCCATCTCTGCTCCGCCGATGGTTGAAGCCGATCGCGCCTTCTTCTGGAACGTCGACGTCATCAACAACGGGCCGGAGGCCGCGCACAACGTGACGATCACGGCCTCGACCGAGCCGAGCGGCAAGACTTCCTGCAACGGGGTCTCGCTCCTTTACGAAAACTCCCACGCCACGCTGACGTGCAGCACGGAGGCCCTCGGCGTTACGGGCAATATCGCGCTTCACGCTCACGTCACCTCCGACACAGCCGACCCGCACCCGGCGAGCAACGACGCGACGCTGACGATCCTCGGCGTCGAGAGGCCGGACGTCTCGATGTCCGTCGGGACGCCGACGATCGACCCCGGCATCCCGTTCGACATCGGCCTCTACTACTTGAACGTACAGGACTACCCTGCCGCGAACGTCACTGCGACCGTCACGCTCTCGGCGCAGTTACACGCGTTGAAGCTGCCGGACAGCTGCACGCAGTCGGGGCAGGTCATCACATGCGCCGCCGGCGACCTCCCGGCGAAGAAAATGCCCAACGGATTCACCGTCGTCCCGGACGCCACGATCCGAGCGGTGGCCGACGATTCGGCGAACGGTCAGGTTCTCCACATCACCGGCGACATCAGCACGACGACGCCCGAGATCGACGTCACCAACAACCATTTCGACTACCCGGCGCGGGTGTTCCGCACGTTCTTCGTCACCGACACCACCCCCGGCGCGCTCGGCGCGGCGATCAACCAGGCGAACCTCGACTGCGCCGACGAATACCCGTGCAAGGTCGCGTTCCGCCTCGGCACGCCGCCGGCGAGCGGTTACTTCACGTTGCGGCCGGTCAACGCGCTGCCGAAGATCACCGGAAAGAATGTCTGGATCGACGGCACGACCCAGACGCGTTTCGCCGGCGACACGAACCCGAACGGCCCGGAGGTCTTCATCGACGGCAGCGACAGCACGTCGGAAGACGCGCTGGTGGTCGACCAGCCGTGCGGCGTCGACATCGCCGGCCTCGCAATCGGCAACTTCAGCAACGCCGCGGTGACGGTCAACGGCGACCTGACGCCCGGCAACCAGCTTCCCTGCCAGTCTTACGCCGAAACGCGAACGATCCACGACAACTATCTCGGCGTCGACCCGAGCGGCACGGAGCCGGCGCCGAACGGCCGCGGCGTCGTCGTCAACGACCACCTCTACGTGCTCGCCGGCACGAAGGTGACGAACAACGTGATCAGCGCCAACAACCACAGCGGGATCTGGATCGGCCGCGCCACCGGCGAGAGCATCTCCGGAAACCGGATCGGCCTCGACATCAACAACGACCCGCTCGGCAACGGCGCGAGCGGGATCTACGTCGGTCCGGGAGTGTTCCAGGTCGACATCCGCGGCAACTACGTCGCGTTCAACCACGACTTCGGGATCGCCGTCGACCGGAGCGCGATCGGCACCGACATCGGCCCGAACTCGATCTTCGCGAATTGGCAACTCGGCATCGACGTCGGCCTCGACGGCCCGACCATCGACCGCGGTACCCCCGCGCCCGTCGTTCTCTCGGCGCAGTACGACGCGGCGACGAACACGACGGTCCTCACGATCTCGAGTCAGGAGCCGCCGAACATCATCCTCCCAACGCTGATCATGTACGCGAGTGACGCGCCGCATCCGAGCGGCTACGGCGACGGCCAGTACTACCTCGGCTCGCTGCGGTTCGACTCGACGAAGGGCAACATCCGCTTCGCCGTCCCGGGCGACTGGCGCGGAGAGTGGGTCTCGGCAACGGTGACGCGCAACAGCTACTACGGTTTCCTGAGGACCAACGCCGCGCAACCGAGCAGCGAGTTTCCCGACACGACGTCGACGACGTCGGAATTCAGCAAGGCAGTCCCAGTGGAGTAGGAAATGATTCGAAGATTGTTCCCGGCGGCCCTTCTGTTCGTGGCTTCGGCAGCACTGGCACAGACACCAGCCGACATCTCGGTCGCCATCGTCGCGGACCCGGTCGTCGACGGAAACGAGACGATCAACTGGCAGATCGACGTCACGAACCACGGCCCCGGCATCGCGGAAGACGTCGAGATCACCGGTTCGAGCGATCTCTCTTCACGCGATTGCGGCGGTCTCATCCCGTCCATCGATCCAGGCACGCACACGCTTGTCCCCTGCAGCACGTCCGCACCGCTGAAGGAGATGGACCTCGTTCTCACCGCAAAGGCGGAGACGATTGACGTGTTCACACCCGATCCGGACCTGACGAACAACGTCGCTACGAAGACGATCCACGCGACCGGAGGCCCCGACCTCTCGATCTTCCTGAACGCCCCGCCGATCACTCCGGGCGTGCCGTTCGACATCGGCGTCTACTACGCAAACAACTCTTTGACGAGCGCCGCGACCGGCGTGGTGGTGACGCTCGGGATCCCGAACGGCATTCATGTGATCTCGGCACCGGACAACTGCACGCAGGCGGCCGGTACGGTCACGTGCACCCTCGGCACGGTTCCGGCGCACAAGCTGCCCGGCCTCACCAAGCCGGACTTCGCCGTCACCGCCGTCGCCGATGAAGGTGCTCGCGGACAGGTCGTCCAGTTCACGGGCGACATCAGAGGGAACGAGCCGGAAGCGTCGTCCGCCAACAATCACTTCGTCGTGAGCGCCAACGTGATCCGCACGTTCTACGTCACCGACACCGGCGATTCGCTCGCGAACGCCCTCGACCAGGTGAACGTCGAGTGCACCGACGACTTCCCATGCCTCGTCGCGTTCCGGCTGGACACCCCACCGGCCGGCGGGTACTTCACGCTGAAACCGCACCGGGCCTTACCGCGCATCACCGGCAAGCACGTCACCATCGACGGATCGACGCAGACACGACTCACGGGCGACACGAACCCGAACGGCCCGGAGATCTTCATCGACGGCAGCGAGAACGCGTGGGAGGACGCGATCGTCTTCGACGAAGGGGGAACCGGCGAGGTTGCCTTCGTCGCGATCGGCAATTTCAAGAATGCGGCAGTGACGATGTTCGGCGTGGCGTACGTGCACGACAGTTACCTCGGCGTCGATCCGACCGGGACCACCGCCGCGCCGAACGGCCGCGGAGTGGTCATCAGCTCGAAGGTGTACGGCGGATACGTCAGCAACAACGTGATCAGCGGCAACCGGCGCAGCGGCGTCTGGATCGGGATGGCGCGCCAGGCCTCGGTCGATCAGAACACGATCGGACTGGACATCCACCGCCAGCCGCTTCCGAACGGCGCGAGCGGCGTCTTCGCGGGGCCGCTCGTGAACGACCTCAGCGTGCAGAACAACTTCATCGCGTTCAACCACGACTTCGGGATCGCGATCGACCGCCGTGCGATCGGCGTCAACATCATGGCGAATTCGATTTTCGCGAACTGGCAACTCGGGATCGACGTCGGCCTCGACGGTCCGACGCCCGACCGCGACATACCGGCGCCGGTGATCCTCTCGACGCAATACGACGCCGCGCAGAACAAGACGATCGTCGTTCTCTCCGCGCACGAGCCGGTACTGGGCGATCCTCCCGACGTGGCTCTCTACGCGAGCGACGCACCGCATTCGAGCGGCTACGGCGACGGACAGTATTTCCTCGGCCGCCAGCAGTTCGACGCAAAGAGCGGCGGCGTGACGATGTCCGTCGACGGTGACTGGCGCGGCAAGTGGGTGTCGGCAACGGTGACGCGCAATGACTTCACCTTCGGCGGAGCCGGCCACGCGACCACGTCGGAGTTCAGCCGAGCAGTGCAGGTGGAGTGACGAGCTCGATGCCGCGCGACGCGATCGCTTCGCGGAGCGCGGGGTCGCAGAGCGCGCGGGTCTCCGCTTCCCACTCGTAGCCCCAGTCGTACGCCTGATGCAACTCGGACTCGGCGACGCCGGGGTGGCACACGAGCTCCGTGACGCCGTCGACGTCGTCGAGCAGCGCGATGAGCGCGGCCGTCGAAACGTGGCCAGCGGGCGTGACACCGATCGTGCGGTCATTCGTCCGGACGCGTGAACGCGCACGCGCGGCACGGCCGAGGCGGGAGAGAATGGCGACCGACATGTCGCGGAGTCCGCGGCCGCGCTTCTTCTCATCCACGATCCGGACATACGGGATCCGGTACTCCTCGGCCAGCCGCTGCACGACGGAGAAGACGCGCGGCAGCAGGTGGAGGTGCTGGTGTCCGTTCGCGTGCCGGAGCGTGATTCCTGCGGCGAGGACGGCCTCGATCTGCGCGCGAAACTCGCGCTCCACCTCGTCGATGCGGACGCGCCGTGCGAAGTAGCGCGGGACGAAGTCGTAATAGCCGCCGTGCAGCAGCCCGCCGGCTCCGAGGAGCGACTCGACGTCCGCCGCGACGGGGCGTTCCTCCACGAGTGCCAGGTGGATGCCGACGGAGAGCTTCGGGTAGTCGCGCAGCCGCTCGACGGCATGGTTGAACGCCGCACCGTTCGCCACGACGCTGCACGCCGTCACGATCCCGGACTCGTGCGCCTGGATCGCTCCGTCGGTCATCCCGCGGTGGAGGCCGACGTCGTCCGCGGTGACGATGAGGCGCTTCACGAGTTCGCAGAGGGTAGAGCGCAGTGCGCAGAGTCTTTCTGCGCTCTGCCCTCTGCGCTCTGCGCTCTCACACGCTTCCGCATCTCCGGATACAACTTCACCAGCTCCCGAAAAATCTTGAAGATCACCGCCGGCGAGGAAAGGTGCGAAACCCCGCGCGTCCGCGGAAAGTAATCGAGCCCGATCTGCTGGATGAGGAACCCGCGGTTCTTCGCCTTCACGATCAGCTCCGCGTCGATGAGCGACCCTTCCGCCTTCAGCTCGATCGCCTGCAGCACCTCGCGCTTGATCAGCTTGAAAGAGAAGTTGATGTCGCGGTGCGGCCAGCCGAAGAGGACGCCGATGAGGGCGTTGTAACAATACGAGTAGATCGCCCGCTTCAGCCCTTCGATCGTGCGGTCGAGGCGGTAGCCGGCGATGACGTCTGCGCCGGTCAGATACATCGCGCGGATGGCGCGGTTGATGGCGTCGGGGTCGAACGGGACGTCGGCGTCCATGTAGAGGACCACTTCCTTCGTCGCCGCCGCGAAGCCGCTCTTGAGCGAGCCGCCGAGCTTCCGGTTCACCTCGTGCCGGATGACGCGGATCCGGAAGTTCTCCAGCGCGATCCCGCCGACGATGTGCGGCGACGCGTCGGTCGAGGCGTCGTCGACGATGATGATCTCGTAGTCGTCCGCGTACTTCGAGAGGGCTTCCACCGCCGCGTCGACCGCGTGCGCGATGTTCAGCTCCTCGTTGTACATCGGGATCACGAGGGAGACGGACGGACGATGCATGTGTGCGGTCAGTTTACTTCTGCTCGACGCGGACCAGCTCCACCGCCAGCGTCCGCGGGTCGCGGTTCTTCAGCGCGTCGGCCGGCCGGAACGACCTTGCGGAACGGAACTCGATCTCCGGCGGCAGGAGCGGGATCAGCTCGACGGTGGCGCTGCTCGCCTGCCGCGTCACGTTGACGTTCGCTTCCGGACGCCCGTTCACGAGCACCAGCGTCGGGTTGCTGGCGAACGGCGCGTCGTGCGAGAGCGCCAGCGTCACGGTGACCTTGTCGAAACCCTGCGGCAGTGCGATCGCGGCGCGCGGTGCGAGCCAGCGCCACTCCTCCCCCGCGATCGTCCGCTCGAGCGCGTAGACCCCTTCCACCGGCTCGTACCGCTCCGCCTTCGTGACCGCATCCGCCGTCACGACGCGGTAGTGATTGCGTGTCAGCTTCCCGTACGCGTCGCTCTCCGGCCATGAGAACGTCCGCGCGTCGGGATCGTGCGAGCCGCCGTCGGCGATGAGCGCCAGGGGGATCTGCGTTTGGTCGTAGTAGCGCTTCAGCCCCGCCTCGAGCGTCATCGACTGGAAATCGGGCAGCAGCCACTCGACCGCCGGCCGCATCGAGAGATCGAAGAGGACCACCGTATCGGGCGGAAACGTCGACTTCACGTAGTCGGCGGCGGCGACCGGCGGAGACGGCCCGGTCATCCTCGGCAGAAGGATGTTGCGGACGTAGTAGCCGGAGCCGAGGGCGAAAAGGATGGCGCCGGCGATCGGCAGAGGCTTCCCGATCGCGCGGAGGCCGAGCGCCGCCGCGAGAGCGAAGGCGACCATGATCGGAATCGAGTACCGCGCGCCATCCGCCGGATCCATCGACGCGAGCTCGAAGATGACCTGCACCGCGGTGAAGACGATCAGCGGCAGGAGCGGGCGCCAGCGGCGCACGAACGCGTATGCCCCAATGGCGATGAGAACGAGCAGCGGCAGCGTGAGGAGCTTCGCGCCCCAAGGATGGATCAGGAAACGGAGCGCCACCTGCGCAGGCGTGAACGCGCCGCGCGACATCGCCGCATCGTGCGTGGCGAAGTACGCGGCCTGCTTCGTCTCGTATCCGACGAGGCTGTCCCATCCGCCGGCCGCCACGAGGAGCGGCAGGAACCAGAGCAGCGAGATGACGCCGAAGGTGACGATGCAGACGATACGCTGACGCGTCGTCCGCATCCGCGCAATCGCGACCACGAGCAGCGGGACGATCGGCACCAGCAGCGGCGGCCGCGCGCCGATTGCCGCCGAGGCCCAGAGTCCCAACTCCCTCGGCCGGTCCAGGCTCGCAAACGCCAGGCAGACAAGCGTCATCGCCGTTGCGTCGGAGAGCGCGAGCGGGCCATGCACCAACATCGCCGCCGAGAGGAAGAACATCAGCGACGCGGCGACGGCGACCTGCTCGTCGTCGATCCATTTGCGGAGCGCACGGTTCAGCGCGATGAACCCGATCGGCGCGAGGACGATGTTGAGGACGACCAGCGCGCGCCAAGGGTCGTGAATCACGACCGCGAAGACCTTGCCGAGGAGGATGAAGAGCGGGTAGCCGGGGGGGTGCGGGTGGTACCGCAACGGCTCGAACTTCCGCACCGCCTCGGCGAAGAGGAACTCGTCGTTCTCCCACGGCGTCCGCGGGGCGGTGACGATGCGGACGAGAAGGACGATGAGCGCGCCGCCGTATTCGTACAATCGCGCGGTGCGGGAGTTCATTCGCGCCTTGATCGTACTGCATCGCGCCTTTCATTCGCGCGATCTCCGCACGCGTCTCCACGCCCTGGTGCGCTTCCTCACCTGCCCCTTCCTGCGGGTGATGCGCTACGTCCCGGCCGGAGCCCGCGTCCTCGATATCGGCGCCGGCCACGGCGTCTTCTCCGTCCTCGCCGCCGATCGTGGCGCGCGCGTAGTGGCGGTGGAACCGGACGCGCGCAAGGTCCTGCCCGTCGATGGCGTTCAGTTCGTCATCGGCTACGACCACGTCATCCGCGGCACGTTCGACGTCGTCGCCATCAACGACGTCCTCTACAAGCTGCCGTTCGAAGCGTGGGACGCGCTGCTCACGCGGGTACGCGAGCGGCTGCCGTCCGGCGGCGTGCTCCTCGTCAAAGAGCACGACCCGACCGCACGGATCAAGAACACGTGGAACCGCTGGCAGGAGTCGCTCGCCACGAAACTGCACCTTACCCTCGGCGAGTCGTTCAGCTACGAGACACCCGCCGGCTTCACCGCGCGCTTGAAACGCCTCGGATTCACCGAAATCGAGGCGAAACGGATCGATTTCGGCTATCCGCACGCACACATCCTCTACATCGCCCGCTGATATGATCGGGCCAAGAAAAGGAGTGTGAATCGTGTCCTTTCCCGGTGTCGACTACATGCTGATTGACTCGCTCTTCTCGGAAGAAGAGCTGATGGTGCGCCAGACCGTGCGCGACTTCGTCGATGACGAGGTCATCCCGATCATCGAGCACGCGAATCGCGAAGAGAAGTTCCCGTTCAACCTCATCCCGAAGATGGCGGAGATGGGCCTCTTCGGCGCCACGATCAGCGAATACGGCCTGCCGGGCCTCAACAACGTCGCCTACGGCCTCATCATGCAGGAGCTCGAGCGCGGCGACTCCGGCCTCCGCTCGTTCGCCAGCGTGCAGTCGGGCCTGGTGATGTACCCGATCAACGCATACGGGTCGAAAGAGCAGCGCGACTACTGGATTCCGAAACTGGCCGCGGGCGAGAAGATCGGCTGCTTCGGCCTCACCGAGCCCGACTTCGGCTCGAATCCGGGCGGCATGCGGACCCACGCGCGCAAGGACGGCAACTCGTGGGTCCTCAACGGCGCAAAGGCGTGGATCACGAACGGATCGATCGCTGACGTCGCGGTGGTCTGGGCGAAGGTCGACGGCACGGTCCGCGGCTTCATCGTCGAGAAGGACACGCCGGGCTTCACGACCGCGTACCACATGGGCAAGTTCTCGCTCCGCGCGTCGGTGACGTCGCAACTGTTCTTCGAGGACTGCCGCATCCCGGCCGAGAACGTGCTGCCGGAGACGAACGGCCTCAAGTACCCCCTCTCCTGCCTCACGCAGGCGCGCTACGGCATCGCCTGGGGCGCCCTCGGCGCCGCGATGTCGGTTTTCCGGACGGCGACCGACTACGCGAAGTCACGCATCCAGTTCGGCGGACAGCCGATCGCGTCGCACCAGCTCGTGCAGAACAAACTCGCCTGGATGGTCACCGAGATCACGAAGGGGCAGCTCCTCGCCCTGCAGATGGGACGCCTCAAGGATCAGGACAAGCTGAAGCCGCATCACGTTTCGATGGGAAAGATGAACAACGTGAACATCGCGCTCGAGTGCGCCCGCATGGCACGCGACATCCTCGGCGCGAACGGCGTGAGCGACGAGTACCCGGTGATCCGCCACATGATGAACCTCGAGTCGGTGAAGACGTACGAGGGGACGCACGACATCCACAACCTCATCATCGGCGAGGCCGTCACCGGAATCCCGGCGTACAACCCGCCCATGAGCGCACAGGCGGAACGGGAAGCGACGGCCCGGCGCGAAGCGGAAGCGACGAAGTAGTCACTCCTCGAGCCTCCATAAGGTCACGTCCCCGTTGATGCCGATGGGAACCCACCGCGAGGGTTCCCAGACGGCGAAACGCTCGGGCGTCGACTCGGCGACGGAGAGGAGCGCGTACCACCTCTTGTGCGTCCGCTTTGCGGCTTGCCGGACGAGCGCGAGACGACCGGGCTCCGGCAGCACGTCGAAACGGAACGTGAAGCGGTCGCTGTCGTAGAGAAACGCGCCCGCCATCAACCCCGACACGACGATCGCGTCTTTCGGCAATCGCGCTTCGGCGAACGCGATGCTGGTCGGATAGATCCTGTCGAAGTACACCTCTTTCAACGTTCCCTGATCGTAGAGCGCCTCCAACTGCACGCCCGCCACCGCGACGATCACCAGCCCCGCAACGACTTGCGCGAACAGCGGCGTGTACTCGGCGATCGCGCCGCTCGCGCGCTTCAGGACGAGCAGAAATCCGGCGACGAGCGCGGGGAGCGCCGGCAGCAGGAAGCGCTCGTCGCAAAAGTCGTAGAACGAATAGAAGAGTACAAACGATCCGATCCAGACGCCGATGAGCGCCCGCAGCCACCCGGTGACGTGCCGATCGAAAAGGACGAAGAGCGCGCCGAGGGCCACGACCGGCGTCAGCATGGAGGCGATCATCCGGAGGTTGAACGCGCCGCAGGCAGGATACGGCTTGATCACGTCGAAGAGCGAGCCGTAGCCGGTGCGGAACGGGCTCCCGTACAGCGTCTTGTTCCACCAAGCGAGCGCGAGGCCGAGAGGCGCGGAGCCGATCACCGCCGCGACGAGACGGCGCGGATTCCACCGCAGCGCGAAGGCGAGCGCGATGCAGAGGAGGAAATTCGTCGGACGGACCCAGACACCGATCGAGAACGCGACGCCCGAGAGGATCGCCGGCACGATCGACGGAGCCAGACGAGAGGCGCGCAAGGCCAGCCAGATCGTGACGATCGCGTAGAAGCCGGCGACCGCGTCGCTCACCGGCTGTGTCGCATGGTTCACGAACGCCGGAACCAGCGCGTAGATCCCGGCGCCTCCCATCGCGTACTCCGCGGGCAGTCCGAATTCGCTCATCAGCAAGGCGCAGACGAACAGCGTCAGGAAGGCGATGATCGGTCCGACCAGGAACGGCGCGCGGTCCCAGCCAAACAACTTGCCGAGGAGCGCCTGGTGCATCGGGACGCCGGCGGGGTACGTCGGTACCATCGTGTAGTCCGTCTTCGCCGCCATCCACCCGATCGGCGTGACCGTCCGGACCATGTCCGGCGGGAGCTGCAGCTCGCGCAGGACCGGCACATCGAGTGACATCCTTCCCGACGCGATCATCTTCGCCTCGGTGCAGTAGCCCGAACTGTCGGGACCGCCCGAAAACGCGCAGTTGTACTTCAGCAGGACCGCGAGATACGCCGTCGCAATCACGGTGAAGAGGATCGCGAGGATCACCAGCTTTCTGCTAGAGTGCGCGCGATCAAATTTTCGAAGGAACTTCATGGAATCGAGCCTCGAGATCGGGTTTTTGCGCGTCACCGAAAAGGCTGCCATCGCGGCGGCGCGCACCATGGGATACGGGAAGCGGAAGTACTCCGACCAGGTCGCCGTCGAGTCGATGCGCGAAGAGTTGAATCGGCTCAAAATGCGCGGCTCCATTGTCATCGGTGAGGGCGAGCGCGACAAGGCCCCGATGCTATATGTCGGCGAGTCCCTCGGACGCGGCTGGACCGAAGGCGAGATCTACCCCGAGGTCGACATCGCCGTCGATCCGCTCGAGGGGACGAACCTCTGCGCCACCGGCGCGCCCGGATCGATCGCCGTCCTCGCCGCTTCGGAAAAGGGCGGCCTTCTCAATGCTCCCGACGTCTACATGGACAAAATCGTCGTCGGCCCGACCGCGGCGAACATCGTCGATCTCACCGCCTCGGTGCAGGACAACCTCGCGAAGATCGCCCAGGCGTTCGAGCGCGACGTCGACGAGCTAACGGTAATCGTCCTCGACCGTGAACGGCATCACGACCTCATCGCGCAGATCCGCGAGGCAGGCGCGCGCATCAAACTGATCAGCGACGGTGACCTCTCCGCAGGTATCTCCGCGGCCGTCCGCGGCACCGGCATCCACGTCGCGATGGGCACGGGCGGCGCGCCTGAGGGCGTCATTACCGCCGCAGCCATGCGCTGCCTCAACGGACGGATGCAGGGGCGCCTCAAACCGCTCGAGAAGTGGCAGGAGGAACGCCTCAAGTCGATGGACTTCGTCGACGGCAACAAGGTCTACGACACGCACGAGCTGGCGTCGGGCAACGACATCATCTTTGCCGCCACCGGCGTCACCGACGGCGACCTACTCCGCGGCGTCCGCTTCTTCGGCGGCGGCGTCCGCACCTCGTCCCTCTTCATGTCGCGGAAGACGAACACGATCCGTTTCGTCGACACGATCTTCCGTGAAGAGGGCTCGCGGCTGGCGGTCAGCTTCAGCTAAACAGGTCGCGGAAGACCGTCGGAATCGGCGCGGTGAAGCTCAACCGCTCGCCGCTCGTCGGATGCGTGAAGCCGAGAAGCTTGGCGTGTAGGCCGAGGCGTCCGAGCGGGTTGACGTTGCTGCCGTAGAACTGGTCGCCGACGATCGGATGCCCCGCTTCCGAGAGATGCGCGCGAATCTGGTTCTTGCGGCCGGTCTCCAGCGTCACCTCGAGCATCGAGTACTTCGCGTTCTTCTCGATCGAACGGTAGTGCGTGATCGCGTGCTTCGCGTCCTTGTGCGCCTTCACGCTGACCATCCGCAGATCGCGCCGTTCGAGCAGGTGCGAGCGGAATGAGCCTCGGCCCTGCGGGAGCGTCCCTTCGATGACCGCGATGTAGACGCGGTCGACGCTGTGCTCCGCGAACTGCTCCTTCAGCGCCTCGCGCGCGTGGAAGTTCTTCGCGAACACCAGCACGCCCGACGTCTCGCGGTCGAGGCGATGCACGACGTGCACGCGATCCTCGCCGCGCGCGCCGAGGTAATGGTTGAGGTACGCCTGCGCGGTCGTGTCTTTCTCGCGCTCCGTCGCGACCGTGAGCAGCCCGTTCGCCTTCACGACGACGAGGACGTCTCGATCTTCGTGCAGCAGCGTCAACGCCGGCGGCAGCAGCCGCGCCGTCTTCTTGTCGGTCACGTCGACGACGTCGTTTGCGCGGAGGGCACGTTTTGCGTCCTTCTCCACCTCCCCGTTCACCCGCACGCGCCCGTGCTGCAGCATCTGCCGCAACGTCGTGCGCGACGAGTCGGGGAAGAGTTGGACGAGCTTGTCGAGAAGTTGCACCGGCGTCAGGATAGACTGTTAGTCATGGACTACAAGATCACCGGCGACGTCATGCAGGCGCTGATGCTCACCCTGCATCAGGGCGAAGAGATCTACGCGGAGGCGGGGGCGATGCTCTACATGAGCGCGGGCATCGACTTCCAGGCGAAGATGACCGGGGGCCTGATGAAGGGGCTCATGCGCAAGTTCCTGGCGGGCGAGTCGCTCTTCTGGAGCGTCTTCCGTTGCGACGCGCCGCAGGCGCACATGGCGCTCGCGAACCCGATCGCCGGGAAGATCTTTCCGATCGAGCTGAACGGCAACACCATCCTCGCCGAGCGGAACGCCTACCTCTGCGCCATCGGCAACGTCGACCTCTCCATCGCCTTCACGCGCAAGTTCGGCGCGGGCCTCTTCGGCGGCGAAGGCTTCATCCTGCAGAAGATCACCGGCAACGGCCTGGTCTTCCTCCACGCCGGCGGCAACATGGTCGAGTTCAACCTCGCGCCCGGCGAGCACCTCCGCGTCGACACCGGCTGCATCGTCTCGATGGCCGACAGCGTCACGTACGACATCCAGTTCGTCGGCGGTTTCAAGAACGCGCTGTTCGGCGGCGAAGGACTCTTCTTCGCCACGCTCACCGGACCGGGGCACGTCGTCCTGCAGACGCTTCCCTTCTCCCGTCTCGCGAACCGCATCGCGGCCGCCATTCCGCATCACCAGGACGAGAGCAAAGGGCTCGCAGGCATCGGCGGCGACATCCTCGGCAGCATCATCTCGGGCGACTGATGATCTGCCCTCAGTGTGAGACCGAGTACCGGGACGGGATCACCCGCTGCGCCGACTGCGACGTCGCGCTCGTGAACGAGCTCGCGCCCGCCGCATACGACGAAGCGCTCTCGCCGCTCGCCGAGCGCATCGACCCGTTCACCCTCGGCGAGCTCACCGATCGGTTAGAGAAGGCCGGCGTCCCGTACATCGTCGAAGCCGGCACCGCCCTCACCCTTCTCGATCACCCGGAACAACGGCTCACCGCACCCGACGACTGGCAAGCGCGCGTCTGGGTCGCCGCCGAATTCTCCGAGCGCGCTCAACGCGTGTACGACGACATCCTCGAACGGCAACGAGCCGAGCGGCTGGAACAGTCATCCACATGACACACGCCGCACGTCCGGGTGAAGTGGTCTGGTACGTCACGGGCCGGTTCTACGAGACGCCGCCGGATGCCGCTGGAAAGAACAAGCTGTTCGACGCCGGCTACTTTCTGCACCTCGCCGGAATCGCCGATGCGACGTCCGAGTCGGCGAGGCACTTCACCTTCACAGCGGAGCCGTTTACGTCGCCGACGATCTCGAACGGCGGGTTGACCATCGGCATCGATCGGCGCGGCACCTTCTCGATTCACTTCCTCGAGCACGGCGGCGGAAACTTCGACGACCCGAAGAGCTTCGCCGCCGGACCGTGCATCGCTACCTTCGAGCGCGTGTCGATGGTTCCGACCGTCAGCCTGCCGAATCTCCTGATGAACGTCTTCAGCGCGCGGCTCGTCTCGTCGACCCCGTTCGACTTCAATGGCGCGCGGTACGACCTGCGCGACACGGTCGGCTACGGCGTCACGCAATGGGGAACCGCGGCGCCGCAGCCGTCGTTGCAACCGCCGCCGCCCTACGTCGCGGTCGTCCCATTCGTCGGCTCCGCGATCCGTATCGAGTGACGAAATGAAGGGCGGCGTGATCGGATGCCTGAGTGCGGTCTACCTGGTCGCAGCGCTCTTCTTCGCTCTCGCCTGGTTCGGCGTTCCATTCATCGGTGATGGGGGCAATCACGGCCTCAACGTCCTCTTCAGCCGCGATCTTGTGATGACGAAGGGAAAGGTCATTCGCTTCGAGAGCATGGGCACGCCGGGCCACCCCGCCGCCGCGCCGGTCGTGGAGATCCCGAACGGGAAGTACCCGTTCCACTTCCGCGGCCTCGGCTCGAATTCGCTTTCGTTCGACGTCGGCGACGAAGTCTCCGTCGCCTACCCGGCCGGCCACCCCGAGCGCGCGTACATCCGCACCTTCAGCCAGATGTACTTCCTCCCGCTGCTTTTCATCGTCTTCGGCCTCCCGTTCCTCGCACTCGCGGTGTGGGGAACGGCGACGAATTGGCCTAAGTAGCGTTGTACTTCGCGTCGAAGGCGGCGTCGCTCATCGTCAGATAGATGATCCCCTCGATGAAGCCGAGGATCGTCGGGATGAAGGTCCAGCAGAACAACAGATAGACAATGCCGAGTCCCGGCTTGCCGAGGTAGAACTTGTGGACGCCGAAGTGGCCGAGGAGGATCGCGAGGAGCGCCGCGGTGACGCGGCTCCGGCCGGCGGAGGATCGCTGCCGCACACCGCACTTCGGGCAGATCTCGGCGCGGGGACTGATGGCCGCACCGCAGTCGCGGCAGTGGACTTCATTCGGTGCCATCGAAGCAGACATGCCTCATGATCGCCGAATCGCGCCCCGCGTACAATCGTGGCGTGGATGTCGGACGAATCGTCAAAGTCATCGTCCTGATCGCGGTCGTCTACGTCGCTTGGAAGTACGGTCTGCCGTGGCTGCAGAGGCAGGGATCCGGCGGTGGTACGACGCACGCGAGCGCGCAGAGCGGATGCCCCGCCGCGGCGGCGCGAGCGTCCGAGGCGTGGGGCAGCGGACTGCATCAATTCGTGAACCCGCCGTACGACCTCACCGCCTGGTCGTCGTTCCACGACGGCGTCGAGAGCAAGATCGCGGCGGCCGAGGGCGAGTGCTCGTGCAGCGATCAGTCGTGCGAGAAGGCTCGTGGGGCGATGCGCGATCTCCGGTCGCTCTCCTCCGACCTCGACACCGCGATCCGCAACGGCTCGGCCCCGCCCTCGGACCTAGCGCAGCGTCAGGAAGCGATCGACAAACAGATCGACGAAGCGGCGGAGCTCACGCGCGCTGGGAAGTGACCGGCGATCACTGCGCCGGGTGCATCTCGAGGCGCACGAAGCGCCAGTCGCCGCCGTCCTTTCGCCAGTCGGCGACGAACGTGCCGTGGTAAACCTTCCCCGGCTTCCCCTTCTCACCGGCGATCTGCGAGTACGTCCCCTCCTGATGCGCCGTACGGCCGTCGGCGCGGAGCGACGTCGTATGCATCTCGCAGCTCGCGACCTCCGCGTTTGCCGCGAGCGGCTTCAGGAACGCTTCGACTGCATCCGGACCGACGATCGGCTGCATTCCCGGCAGAACGAGCGCGCCGTCCGGAGCATAAAACGATGCAACCACGTGCGGCGATTCATACTGAATCGCGTGCGCGTAAGCCTTCGTCCGCTGCTCGATGTCGATCGCGGGCGACGTGGTCGCGCAGCGGATGACAACGAGCAGGAGCGCAGCGAGGACGATTCGAGCTCTCATTCGATCTTCGATGTTACCCGCTCGCGCGCGGAGTCGGAGCGCGAGGAGATCGGGACCGCCTTCGTCGCCTTCGCGAGGCCGAACGGCGGCATGTTGTTGTAGATCGACTCGTACTCGCCGGCGCGGACGAGGTACGTCTCGTGCCAGATCCCGACCCATCCGTTGCTCGCGATCTTGCGGTTGAACGCCGCCCACGCCGGGAGGTGCTCCTGCCTCGGGTTCTTGGCATACGCCTCGAGCTGCTCGAACGAGCGCCAGTACTGGATCATGATGGTCGGGTTCCCGAACGCCTGCTCCGCGCCGAGGAACCCCGACTCCGGCGCCGCCTTCAGCTCCTTGATCATGCGCGGCATCGCGATCGCGACCGGAAACCACTTGTGTACCCGCCACCAGCTGTTCACCCGCATGCCTATGACGAAGACGCAGAAGTCGCCGTCGACGGCGGCGGTCATGCGGCGGTTGATGGTGGACATGCTCCGAGTCTACGCGTTCATTCCAATTTCTGACCACACCCTGCACACCTCTCATTGATCGCCGGTAGGGGGATCCACACTCGAAGGCGCATGAACTTCAGCCGGGTAAGCATCGCAGGAGTGCCACAGTGCGGACAACGGACGACCCACAGTTGCAGCAGCCAGATGAAGACAAGCCAGCCCGGCAACGCAAGCACCAGTGCGTGGTGGCCGGTGGCGGCAGCATACATAATCGCTACGCCGCCGGCGAAGAACAACACCACAGTCAGGTTGTATCGAGTCGCCAATCGCATCACCAGTGGCTGACTGCCTGTAGAAACTCCGTCCCGGTCAGTACCCTGGTAGTCGTTACGTCATTCGGGGCAAACCCTGCACCAGCGTTGAACTCGGGGGGAGCCGCACTCAAGGAAAATCCCGTGAAGGCACCTGATGCCGAAGTCGTAATCGCAGCACTCACAGGACCGAGGGTCCCCTTCGACGTTAGCGGCACTGGGAAATTGACATCTGTGCCACTCGAACGCTGTTCGACGACATCGCCCAACCCGAATGCCCCTGTGAACTGAACACCGACATTGGCGTTCACCGCCGGTCCTTGAACTGTCGTCGTCATGGCTACGCCGGCATGATCGGTACCGATTCGATTACTATGCATCAGCGAAAATGTCGTAGAACCCCCGCCAACAGGTGTGCTGTAATTGACAGTCACACCTAAGCTCACTGTAAACACGCCCTTGGTGGTCGGTGCCGACGCATTCGGGTTCCCCATCGTCGTTCCACTTGTCGGAGGATTGATACCCAACTTCGCAGCGGCCAAGTAAGTCGTCACGGGGGGTGGTGGCGGAGGTGGCGGAGGCGCAGCGCACTTGTAGGGGGCTTGACAGGGAGTGGGCGAACTATCCCGCGGAACCACTTGATTCCCGGTCGGATCAGTTTTGACCAACGGATTGTTCAGCACGTAGGCATAGCGATTCCAGGACTGGGGCGCAGACGGTTGGCCAAGTACCCGATCGACGGAGAAGAAGCGTCCCGCCGAAGCATTGTAGGACCGGGCGTGCATGTTGTACGTGAAGAAGACCCCGTTGCCGTCGTCCTCGGT
>JACZCU010154847.1_pt1 | contig 18307 bp, 15 predicted proteins | sample 8641851 | NCBI WGS metagenome assembly JACZCU01 (sample SAMN15324605, study PRJNA640507) | soil metagenome | isolation source: monocropping sugarcane control | place: China: Luxin town, Laibin City, Guangxi Province | collected 2019-07-25 | depth 10cm m | reverse complement strand
TTCGACATCTCGACGGTGAAGCGGTCGATGCGGTTCTGGAAGTAGTTGTAGGCCCAGACCGCCGGGATGGCGACGAACAGACCGAATGCCGTCGTCACGAGCGCTTCCGAGATACCGGCCGACACGGAGGCGATACCACCGCCCGACGTCGCCATCTTGCCGAACGCGTCGATGATGCCGAGAACCGTTCCGAAGAGGCCGACGAACGGCGCCGTGGCACCGATGGTGGCGAGAACGCCGAGGTTCTCCTTCAGCTCCGCGACAGTGATCATCGCGGTACGGTCCATGCCCTGGCGGGCCGCTTCGTTCGGAACCTCGGGATCGACGTTGCGGCGATCGCGGCGGGCGGCTTCGAACTCGAGGAGGCCGGCCGAGATGACCTTGGCGAGGTGCGATTCCTTGTACTTCTTGGTGATGTCGATCGCCTGCTGGTAGTCGCCCTTGGTCAGGACGTTCGACAGCGCGCCGAGGAGCTTGAGCGACTGGTTCTTGGCGCGGTTGAAGATGATGAACCGCTCGATCATGACCCAGATCGAGTAGATCGACATGATCGCCAACAGGATGACCACGCCCTTCGCGGGAGCTCCCATCGACGCCCAGAGTGCTGTGAGACTCATATCCATAGTGAAATTCCCTCCATCGAATCCGGCCGCGCCGGAGTCGTGTTGATTTAGTTCAGCTTGAAATTGACGGTCAGGTTGTAGAGAACGTCAACAGGTTGACCATTGAGAGTCCCGGGTTTGAATTTCCACCTGCGAACCGCTTCGACGGCCGCCTGATCGAGGCCGAACGGCAGCGGCTTCAGAACGTGCACGTCGACCACGTTGCCACCCTTGTCGATCGTGCACTCCACGATGACGATGCCAGACACGCGGGCCTTGCGGGCGACCTCCGGGTAGACCGGTTCGGTGCTGCTGATCTTGATGGGTGCCTTGACGTCGCCGCCGACACGCAACGGCGCGGCCGGAGCGGGAGCGGGAGTCGGCTCGGCGACCACGCCGCCGATCACGCCTCCGACGACACCGCCGACCACGCCACCTTCGACGCCGCCTTCCACGCCGCCTTCGACGCCGGCGTTGGTCGACGGCGCGGCGGCCACCGGCTGCACCTTCTCAGGGACAGTCGTGGGGGCCATTTCCTGGATGTTCTTCGGGACTTCGACCGGCTTCACCACCTGTGTCGGAGTGGCCGCTTTGGGCGGCGGAGGCGGTGGAGGCGGGGGAGGCGGCGGCGCTGCGGCCACCGAGTACTGCGCCACCTGCGCGGGCGAGTTGGCCGGGAACGAGACGTTCCAGACCGCGCTGAACAGCACCGCCGCGACGACGACCACGTGCAGTGCGATCGACACCGGCAGCGTCATGAAACGCTGGATGCCGACTTTTCTCTTTTTCGACTCGACGACTGTAGTTTCGAACATTCTGTCAGCTCTCGAGAGTTAGCTCTTGGTGCCGGCTGCGGATGCCGCCTTGCGCTTCCGGACGATTTCAACCGCTTTGTTCTTCAACTCGTCGGCCTGCTTGATCAGTTCCTGCTGCTTGGCGGGATCCGTTTCGACGAGCGCCTGCTGGCGGAGCAGGAGGTTCTGATAGACGATCGCCTCGAAGTAGTCGGGCTTCATCGAGATCGCCTTCGCGAGGGCCGCCTTCCCCTTCTCGATGATCGCCGTCTTCTCGGCGGGATCGGCCGGCGGATTCTTCGCGACCTTCTCGTAGCAGACGACGCCGTAGACGTAGAAGGCCTCGGGGTTCTTGGAGTCGAGAAGGGTGATCTTCTCGTACCAGTTGAGCGACTCGTTGAAGTTGCCCTGCTTCGAGTAGAGCGTCGCGATCGACCGCACCGCCTCGAGGTCGGCGGGATGGGTCTGCAGGTAGTTGCGGAAGTAGTCGATCGCCTGCGAGGTGCGGTTCGCGTTGAGGTACATGTTGATCAGCGCGTCGCGCGCGATCCGGTCCTCCGGCCGCACCTTCAGGTACTGGGTCAGCCACGCGATGGCGTTGTCGGCGTGCTTCTCGTTGGCCGCGGACTTGTCGTCCGGGACGTAGAGACCAATCTCCGAATAACCGATCATGCGAGCCAGATCGGGGAACTCCGGATCGATCGTCCGGGCCGTCGTGTACTCGGAGAGGGCGGTCTTGTAGTCTTCCTTCTCGTACGCCTGATTCGCTGCCTTGATGTGCACGCGTGCCTTGATCTTGTCGACACACCCGACAGACGAAAGGGAAAGAATGAGTGCCGCGAAAAGGCACAGCTTCTTTTTCATGCTTGGTTCGAACTCCCGGAGTTGTAATCGCAGTGATTGCAGGGTGTCGCCCGCAGGCTGTTGGCGGCCCGAGTCAGGCAATGGCCGGTGAATATACAGATGAGGGTACGCACGGTCAACCGACTTTTTAACATCTGGCACTGAAATGTTTAGTCCACTTTGGGTGCCGTGAAACTGACGCCGTTTCGACACCTCTCTCCCGACGTTTTGACACCCGATCCCGTTGAAAGAAAACCGACCCTAGTAACTCGGCTTGAACTCCGCGGTCAGCTCGCTGATCGTCTCCCACAATTTTGGGAAGAACGGCTCGCGCGTCCCGCTCTCGAGCTGTGCGGCCGGAACACCTTTGAGTGAGAGAACTTTCGACCCGATGACGCGGAATGCCAGACGCATGTGCGTGTAGCGCCACTTCAAGAACGCTTCATCGTAGTCGAGCATTGCCTGAACGAGCCGGAAGAGCTCCGGCTGCTCGTGCGGAACCCGCTCGATTTGCAGCACCGTGACAGCGCGGCGGTCGAGCAGCGCCTCGAACGACGGCCAGAGCCGTTTCCCGCAGTCGAGAAGTTTGTTGAACCCGGGCGACTCCTGCCCGCTCCCCCGCCCCAGCGACGTCGTCCGGATCACGTGGTAGTCGGCCGGCGCCATCGTCTCGAGAATGATGATCTGCTCCCGGAGGAGGTCGACGATCAGGCGGCAGCGGTGCAAGAGCGCCGACGCGTCGTCGACCTTGTCGCCGTCCATCAGCGCCGCCACCCGGTCGACTTCGTAGTCGATGTGGTGCAGCCAGAGCTCCGCGGCCTGGTGCATGACCTGGAAGAGCCGCTCCTCCGGATGGGACAGCTTCGCGATCTCCTTCTGCAGTTCCAGCAGTTCGGGGACGCGGACGTAGCGCTCGTAATCGGAGTCGCCCCGGCCTTCGAGAATCGGTCCTATGTGCGGCAACTAGACGAGCTCCAGGATGTGGCCGAGTTTCTTCTTCTTCGCCTCGAGGTACTTGCGCGTCGTCTGCGACGGCGCGATCTCGAGCGGAACGCGTTCGACGATCTCGAGGCCGAAGCCCTCGATCGCGACGAACTTCGCCGGGTTGTTCGTCATGAGGCGGATCTTGCGGACGCCGAGGTCGCGCAGGATCTGCGAGCCGGTGCCGTAGTCGCGGATGTCGGGGGCGAAGCCGAGCTTCGCGTTCGCTTCGACCGTGTCGTTGCCGGCGTCCTGCAGCTCGTACGCCTTGAGCTTGTTGACGAGGCCGATCCCGCGTCCTTCCTGCAGGAGGTACAGGACGACGCCCTTCCCCTCCTTCGCGACCCGCTCGAACGCCCGCTCGAGCTGGTCGCCGCAGTCGCAGCGGGAGGAGTGAAAGACGTCTCCGGTGAGACACGAGGAGTGCACGCGGACGAGCACCTCGTCGTCTTCGTGGATCTCCCCCATCACCAGCGCGACGTGCTCCTCGCCCGTGATGTCGGACTTGTAGGCATGGACGCGGAACTCGCCGTACTCGGTCGGCAGCACCGGCGACGCCAGGCAGTGCACGTGCCGCTCGTTCTGCATCCGGTACTTGATGATGTCGGCGACGCTGATGATCTTGAGGCCGTGCTCGATGGCGAACGAGCGCAGGTCGCCGAGCCGCGCCATCGTGCCGTCCTCGTTCATGATCTCGCAGATGACGGCCGCCTGCTGGACGCCGGCGATTTGCGCCAGGTCGATCGAGGCCTCGGTCTGACCGGCGCGCTTGAGCACGCCGCCCTTCTTCGCGCGCAGCGGGAAGACATGACCCGGCCGCGCCAGGTCGCCCGGCTTCGTCTTCGGGTCGATCGCCACCCGCACCGTCTCGGAACGGTCGCGCGCCGAGATCCCAGTGGTGACGCGGCCCCGCGCCTCGATCGAGACGGTGAAAGCAGTCCCATACGGTGAGGTGTTGTTCTCCACCATCAACGGAAGGTCGAGCTCCTTGCAGCGCTCCTCGGTGAGGGCGAGGCAGATCAGGCCGCGTCCGTACCGCGCCATGAAGTTGATGGCGTCGGGCGTGACCTTCTCCGCCGCGATGCAGAGATCGCCTTCGTTCTCGCGATCCTCGTCGTCGACGATGATCACGAACTCGCCGCGGCGGTACAGCTCCGCGGCTTCTTCGATGGTGGCAAAGGGCATGACGTTCAGGTTATCCAACGATTTTGAAGTTCTGCTGGGTCTCGTAACTCTGTTTGGTGACGGTGTCGACGACTTTCACCTTGAGAGTGTAGTCGCCCGGCACGAGGCTGGGGATCTGGCCGAGGGGAATCGAGTCGATGATCGCGTACTGGCCGGGTCCCGGCTTACCGGAGAGCGGCGCGAGCTGCGCGTCCATGAGCTGCCGCGGAATCGGCTTCGACAGCTTGCCGCCGGAGAGCTCGAGCTTCGTCTGGATCTTCGGTCCGTTCGTCGCCGGATCGATTCCCGGATTGCGGACCTCGATGAAGAACACCAGCTCGTCGGACTTGGCAAAAGTCGTCGTCGGGATGACTTTCATCTTCCCGAACGCAAAGCCGCTCTTCTCGGGCGCCGCCTCCGGGATCTCGGCGAGGTTGTTCGTGAGGGCCATCTTCGAGATGCCCTCGGTGTCCTTGGCGACGCCGGCGACGTCGAGCGACTCGGTCGCGATCGCGACCGGCGCTCCCGCCTTCGCGACGCCGATGATCGCCGTGTACTTGCCGGCCGGCAGTGACACGGAGCGGTCGGCGAAGAGCGCGCCGTTCGACATCGTCGGCTTGACCGGCTCCTCGAATGAAGTGACGACGGTGCCGTTCGCGTCCTCGACCTGGCCGAAGACGGTGTCGACCGAGTCGGCTGTCAGGTTGTCCGCCTTCGGCACGAGGATGCCGAGGGGGACGTAGGAGTCGCCCGAGGGAGAGACGAACTCGGCGTACGAGGCGGTCGTTCCCTTGTTGATCGTCGAGGTGCCACCCTTTTGCGCGGCGACCGCATCGGTGATGGCAGCTGTCTTGATGCCGGTCACGGGAGCGGCCGGCGTGGTGGTCGTCACCGTCGTCGTCGTCTTTTTCGTCGTGGTCGTGCTCTCACCGGTGATCACCGGCGGAACCTGCGTGAGGGTCGGATTGACGACCGACATCGCCACGACCCTGTTCATCAGGCCGAAGACGTCGTACTTGCCGGGCTGCAGTTTCCAGTTCTTGCTTCCGTACTGGTCGACGAAGCCGGCCTCGAAGTCGGGAGTTCCCTCGGGGAACATGTTTCCCTGCTGCTTCTGCTTCGAGCGCTCGTAGATCATGACCATGCGCGCGGTATTGCCGCTGACGGCGTCTTCGGCATTCGTGCGATCTCCGAGAGCATTGGGGCCGGTGTCGAATTTCTCAGGGTTGTTGCCGGCTTGCGAGGTGGTCATGCGCGTCGGGGCACCGAGGACGACCAGGACGTGGCCCGGATCGGTCATGGAGCCGCGGGTGCGGCCTGCCGCGAAGTGCTGGTCAGCGTACTCCACGCGCTGGTCGAAGCTTTCCTTGAACTCGTTGCGCGGGGTGCCGGGCGTCGGGTCGCGGCGCGCCCAGAAGAGGTCGACGAACGCCTTCGCATCGGCGTCGGTCTTGATCGTCTTCCACTGCGCCTTCTCGTCATTGGTCATGATCCACTGCGCCGGACCATTCCCGAAGTCGCTGTACTGCTTCGACAACTGAGCGAACCCGCTCGTCGCCATCGCGGCGACCGCGATCGCCAGGGAAATTCTCGAGATTACCTTCATAGTCATCGCTCGTTTTCAAACAGGAGCGTTGGATGGGACCATTCCGACGCGGCCGCTAGGCCTGCTCGTCATAGCTCTCCATTTCGTCGAAGAGCTTGTCCATCTCCGCGTCGATCTCTTCCTGTTTGAGGATTCCTTTCCGCACCAGCAGTCCCGCCAGCGCGTGTACGAGGACGCCGTTTTCGATCAGCATCTGCTCGAACTGCTCGTCGAACTCTTCCCCGTTTCCATCATTTTCCTGATCGGCCATCGCTTCCTCCTCGTGGGGAGCCGGTGTATCACAGCCGCTACAATCCCGCCACTATGAAGCGCACTCTAGTTCTCGCCGCGATTGCGGCATGCCTGCTCGCCTGCAACCGCCCCGAAGCGCCCGCCGCGAAGAAAGCGTTCCGGGTCGGCCTCCTCACACCGGGTTCGATCAATGACAACGGCTGGAACGCGATCGCCTACGAAGGCTTGCAACGGATCCAGAAAGAGCTCGGCGCGGAAATCTCGCATCAGGAAACGAAGACGCCGGCCGAGTTCGAGGAAGGGTTCAAGTCGTACGGCGCGAAGGGGTTCGACCTCGCGTTCGGTCACGGCTTCGAATTCCAGGACGCCGCGCTCAAAGCCGGCAAGCAGTATCCGAAAACGGTGTTCATCACGACCTCCGGCAGCGCGGTCGCGCCGAACGTCTCGTCGATGCGCTTCGAGCTGGAGCAGGCGACGTACGTCCTCGGCATCATCGCCGCGCGCGAGTCGAAGACCGGAAAGGCAGGGCTCGTCGGCGGCATCAAGCTGCCGTCGATCGATTCCACGTTCATCGCATTCAAAGCGGGCGCGAAGTCGGTCAATCCGAATTTCGAGGTGAAGGAGATCTACACCGGCAACTTCGATGACGTCGGCGCCGCGAAGGTCGCGACGCTCTCGCTCATCAACGCAGGATGCGATTTCATCTTCCACCAGGCGAACGAGGCAGGTCGCGGCGTCTTCCAGGCGTGCCAGGAGCGGAAGGTCCGCTGCTTCGGCTCGAACAAGAACCAGAACGACATGGCGCCCGATGTGATCGTCGCCTCGGCGGTCCTCGACGTTCCCGCCGCCTTCGTCTACATGGCGCGCCTCGTTCACGACCACAAGTTCACGCCGCACGTCTACAACCTCGGCCAGAACGAAGGGATCGTGTCGCTCGTCTGGAACGACAAGCTGAAGCCGACCCTGAAGCCCGACACCGTCGCCGAGGTGGAGCGCGTGCAGCAGGAGATCCGGAGTGGAAAGGTGAACGTCCCGAAGGGCTTCTGATTGCTGCTGATCTCGCATGCCGCGAAGTCGTTCGGCGCGAACCGCGCCGTCGACGACGTCTCACTGACGATCGACGCCGGCGAGATCGTCGGCCTCGTCGGCGAGAACGGCGGCGGAAAGACGACGCTCATGCGAATGGTCGCCGGAGAGCTGAACGCCGACGACGGCTCGATCGAGTTCGAAGGGCGGATCGGATTCGTGCATCAGCACTTCATGCTGGTGAACGACTTCACGATCGCGGAGAACCTCGCGCTCGCCACCCGGACCTCGCCTCGGGACGCCGAGGCGATCATCGCGTCGACGGGCATCGCGCTCGCGAACGTCGACCGCCGCGCCGGAGACCTCGGCGTCGGTGAGAAGGCGAAGCTCGAGCTGATCAAAGCGATCGCGCGAGAGCCGTCGCTGCTGATCCTCGACGAACCGACCTCGGTCCTCACGCCGTACGAGTCGGAGGAGTTGTTCACGGTGATGCGGACGCTTGCCGCAAAAGGCACCGCAATCGTCTTCATCACCCACAAGATTCGCGAGGTGACGGCGGTTGCGACGCGAGTGGTCGTGATGCGCCGCGGCTCGATCGTCGCCGACTCCCCATCGATGAGCGCCGAAGAGATCGCCGCTGCGATGGTGGAACGTAGGACGGGCTTCAGCCCGTCCAGGCGGGCTGAAGCCCGCCCTACGACACGCGGTGAAATCCTCGCGATCGTCGGGGTCGCGGGAAACGGCCAGCGTGAGCTCGCCGAGCAATTCCTCCACGCGCACCCGCGCTCGCGGATCGGCTTCATCCCGGAGGACCGGACGCACGACGGCATCGTCGCGGAGATGTCGATCGCGGAGAACATCGCACTCACGCACGACGCGTGGCGCGAAGCCATGCGCCGTGCTCCAGCGCTCATCGATCTCTATTCGATCAAGGCCGAGAGCGCGAAGCAGGCCGCAGGGTCGCTCTCGGGCGGCAACCAGCAGAAAGTCATCCTGGCACGGGAGCTCGACGGCGAGCCGGAGCGGATCGTGGCGTCGGAACCGACGCGAGGCCTCGACCTGGAGTCGACGCGGTTCGTCCGCGAGCAGCTACGCGAGGCGGCGGCGCGCGGCGCGAAAATCGTCCTCATCACCTCCGATCTCGACGAGGCGTTCGAGCTCGCGGATGGAATCCAGGTCATCTACCGCGGCGTCCTCAGCGACCGCATGACGCCGGACGTCGCCGCCGAACGCGTCTCGAAGCTGATGGCGGGACTGCAGTGAAGCGGATCGCGTTCGGCATCGCCGCCGCCGCGATCTCGATCGGAATCCTCGCGGCGATCGGCGCACTCTTCGGCCATCGCGATCTCCTCCCGATCCTGATCGGCGGCTCGATCGGATCGCCGTTCGCGCTAGAAGGCACGCTCCTCAAATCCATCCCGCTGCTGCTGACCGGACTCGCAGTCGCGATCGCGTTCCGTGCGGGTGTCTGGAACATCGGAGGCGAGGGGCAGTTCATCGCCGGCGCGCTCGCGGCGTTCGCCTTGTCACGCTATGGGATCGCAGCGGCGCTGATCGCCTCGCTCGTCGGCGGCGCGCTCTGGGCGTCGATCGCGTCGCTCCTCCGTATCTGGCGCAACGCCCCAGAGGTGCTCACGACCATCCTGCTGAACTTCGTGGCGATCCATCTGCTCGGCTACTGCGTGAACGGTCCGCTCCAGGAGCCGAGCCGCATGTATCCGCAGACCGACGCGGCGGCCGTCGCACTCCCCGTTCTCGGCACGACGGACCTTCACTCGGGAATCGTTCTCGCGCTCCTCGCCGCGTTCGCGAGCTGGTGGCTGATGTATCGGACAAAGGAAGGGCTGCGGCTCCGCGCCATCGGTTACAACGCGAACGCCGCTCGGACGGCGGGCGTCAACGTGAACGCGCAGATCGCGCGTGCCCTCGCCTTCTCCGGCGCGGCTGCGGGACTCGCAGGCGGCATCGAGCTTCTCGGCGTCACGCATCGCCTTTTCGAGCGGTTCGCCGCCGGCTACGGCTACTCCGGCATCGCGGTCGCGCTCCTCGCGGAGCTCCATCCGCTCGCGACGATCGTCTCCGCGCTCTTTTTCGGAGCGCTCGTCACCGGCGCCGGCGAGCTCCAACGCGCCGCGAACATCTCGTCGGCGGTTGCGACGTTCGGCCAGGCGCTCGTGATCCTCGTCCTCATCATGTTTGGGAGCATGCGCGCACGTGATTGAGCTGGCCCTCATCGCGTCCGTGCCTCTCCTCCTCGCGGTCGAGGGGGAGCTCATCGCGGAACGCGCCGGCATGATCAACCTCGGCATCGAGGGGATGATGCTCGTTGCGTCGATGACCGCGGTTTGTGCCGCGCAACTCTCCGGAAACATCGCGCTCGGAATCGCCGGCGGGATCATCGGGGCCGCACTGGTTGCGGCGATCTTTGGAGCCTTCGCGATTCACCTGAGAGCCGACCAGATCGTGACCGGGACGGCGATCAACCTTCTCGCCCTCGGCATCACCGGGTTCGTCTACCGCGAGCTGAACGACACCTTCACGCGAGCCGTGCCGCACATCGAGAGCAACGCAATCCCGCTCTTTGCCTGGATCGCGGTTCCGATCGCACTGGCGTGGATGCTTTGGTCGACGCCATTCGGCCTCCGCCTCCGCGCGTGCGGCGAGAACCCGGAGGCGGTTCGCGCCGCGAACTTCAGCGTCGCGACGCACCGATGGGCGGCACTCGGCATCGAAGCGCTGCTCGTCGGAATCGCGGGAACGGATCTCGCGCTCGCCCTCTCCAGCGGCTTCGCGGAGAACATGACCTCCGGCCGCGGCTACATCGCGCTCTCGATCGTCATCTTCGGACGTTGGAAAGTGAAAGGCGTCATCCTCGGCACCGCCCTCTTCGGCGCCGCCGCCGCCCTGCAGTACGCGATGCAGGCGGCGAACCGCGGAATCCAGTTCCACCTCCTCCTCGCGATCCCCTACGTCGTCACCCTCGTGATCCTCTGTGGAATCGCCGGCCGCGTCCGCGCACCGGAAGCGCTGGGGAGGGCCGAGGTAGAATGATGGAAGTGGACGAAGAGACGAGAGACCAGTTCCGGTCAGTCAACGATCAGTTCCAACGACTGTTCGACTTCCTCGACCGGCGCTTCACTGCAATTGACGGGCGTTTCGATCGCGTCGAGGGAGACATTTCCGAGTTGAGAGACGAAATGCAGACCAACTTCGACGCGCTCTATAAGCGCGACGAAGATCGCCAGATCGAGTATCAAGCGATCAAAGCTGCTCTATCCCGTGTTGAGATTTCCGAAGTCTCGATTGACGCACGTGTGGCGGCACTCGAAGCTGCGTTGCGCGGCGATCACGACGCGTAGCGCGCCTACCGCCCCCACCCGCCCAGCGCGTCCCAGACACTCGGCACGGACGGCGTGCCTGCCACCACCCGCCCTTCGGGCCGACGGGCGCGGGCGGCGATGGCGGTGGCGACGTCGTGCACGTAGGCGGGAACGGTGCGGGTGAGGTCGTGGTCTTCGAGAAAACGCGTGGAGACACGGCCGTCGCGGAACGCGGGATGCGTCACGACGCGGCGGAGCCAGGAGACGTTTGTCTTCGTACCGAGGATGACGTAGTTGCGCAGCGCGCGATCGAGGCGATCGATCGCGGCATCGCGCGTCTCGCCGTATGCGATGAGTTTGGCGAGCATCGGATCGAACTTCACGCCGATCATGCTTCCCTCGGTCACGCCCGCATCGACGCGAATGCCCGGCCCGGACGGCTCGCGGTAGACCGCGATCGAACCGCTCTGCGGGAGGAAGCGGTCGTCCGGATCCTCGGCGTAGACGCGGACCTCGATCGCGTGGCCCCGTTGCGCGAGTTGCTCCTGCGTCCACGGAAGGCCGTTCCCGCGCGCGACCTCGATCTGCGCGCGCACTAGATCGACGCCGGTGACGAGCTCCGTGACCGGATGCTCGACCTGGAGGCGCGTGTTCATCTCCAGGAAGTAAAACTCGCCGTCGGGCGTGACGATGAACTCGACCGTCCCCGCATTGCGATAGTCGACTCCGCGCGCGGCTGCGATCGCCGCCTCGGCCATCCGGTTCCGCAGCTCGTTGCTGTAGCGCGGCGCGGGCGACTCCTCGACGACCTTCTGGTGCCGCCGCTGGATGGAGCAGTCGCGCTCGAAGAGGTGGAGCACATTCCCGCGGCCGTCGCCGAACACCTGAAACTCGACGTGGCGCGGCTCCTCGATGTAGCGCTCGAGCAGCAGCCGTCCGTCGCCGAACGCCTTGATCGCTTCGCGGCGCGCCGACTCGATCTGCGGCTGCAACTCGTCACGGCCGCGTACGATCTTCATCCCTTTTCCGCCGCCGCCCGCACTCGCCTTCACGAGCAGCGGAAAGCCGATCCGCGTCCCCTCGGCGGCGAGCGTCTCGAACGACTGATCCTCGCCGTCGTAGCCGGGAACGACCGGAACGCCGAGACGGTGCATCAGATGGCGCGACTCCGCCTTCGAGCCCATCGCGGCGATCGACGACGATTTCGGGCCGATGAAGGTGATGCCTACCTCCTCGCACGCGGCGGCGAGCTCTGCGCGCTCGGAGAGGAATCCGTAGCCGGGATGAAGCGCGTCTGCACTAGCGCGGCGTGCGGCATCGATCACATTCGGCACGTCGAGATATGACTCGCCGAGGGAGACGGCCTCGTCGAAAAAGCGGCGGGTGAACGAGATGTCGTCGAGGTCGGAGTACGCGAGAATCGACGTGATCCCCATCTCGCGGCACGCACGGGCGATGCGCACCGCGATCTCGCCACGATTCGGAACGATGATGCGCCCTACACTTTTTGCCAAGGTGCCTTCGCCTTCTTCAGGAACGCCTGCATCCCGCCCTGCCCTTCGTCACTGACGCGACGCTCGGCGATTGCTTCGATCGTGTACGGGATGTTCTCGGCGAGCTCGTTCGTGGAGACGAACGCGATCAACTTCTTGCACGCCTTCACCGCCTCGGGGCCGGACGTCGCAAGCTGCGCGAGCGTGTCGGCAACCGCTGCGTCGAGAGCCGCCTCATCGTCGGTGACGCGATGCACCAGACCGATCCGCAGCGCGCGCTCGGCATCGAAACGCTCGCCGGTGAGGAAGAGCGCCCGTGCGTGCGACGCGCCGATCTTCGCGATGACGTACGGCGAAATGACGGCCGGAAGAATCCCGAGCTTCACCTCGGAGAGGCCGAACTTCGACGTGCGCGTCGCGATGGCAACGTCGCAAACGGCGACGAGGCCAACTCCCCCGCCGATCGCCGCTCCCTGGATGCGGCCGATCACCGGGACCGGGCATTCGTTGATGAGCGCGTACATCTTCGCGAGCTGCGACGAGTCGCGGATGTTCTCCTCGCGCGTGTACGACACCATGCGCGACATCCAGTTCAGGTCCGCGCCGGCGCAGAAGTTCGCGCCCCCGCTGCGGAGGACGACGGCGCGAAGGTGCGTCGTCGCCTCGATCCCACCGAAGACCTCGATCGCCTCGGCGATCAATTCGTCGTTGAAGGCGTTGTGAACGTCAGGACGGTTCAGCGTCACCGAGAGAACAGCGTTCTCTTCGCTGACGATCAGCGTGCGATCAGTCATGCGCCGCGATTCTATTCGCTACGGCTTCGCCGCCCGGTGACGCGGACTCGACGCGACGGGATAGCTCGCGTTGATCGTGTACTTGCCCGTCGCCCCGAGATTGCCGTTCGCTTCGACGCGCACGACGAAGCTCGTCGTCCCCGACCCGGCGTTGACGGTGAATCCGTTCGTGCTGCCGGCACCGATCGAGATCGGGTTGCCGGAGACGCCGTTCGTGATGAGCGTCGCCTTGAGCGGCGAATCGACTGACTTGATCGTGATCTGGACCGTGCCCGACGTCGTCGAGCTGAACTTGAAGTGGTCGACGTCGGTCGCGGGGCAGATCTGGGCATTCACGTCGATCGCATCCGGCAACGCGTACGCCGTCGCGACCGTTTCGTTCGGTTCGGTCGGGTCGACGCACTGCGGCACGATGGTGAAGTCGGCGTTCGAGATGACGACGAACTGCGTCGGACCCTGCGGGATGTTCGTCCCGCTGACGACGACGTGATACGTCCCGACCGCCGCGCCCTTGATCTCGACTTCCTCGGTATTGTCGGTGTTGTTCACCCCGCGCGTTGCGTTCGCTCCCGGGTGCGCGCCGTCGAGGACGTACGGAAGCGTTGTCGAGCCGTCAGGCCCGACGATCTTCACGTCGAGGTCGTTCACGAGAGTCTTTCCCGCGACGTCCTGAGTCCCGAGGGGCAGGACCTCCGGATCGAACCACGACAGCACCACGCGCACGTCCTGCGACGACGTGAGCGTGAACGGATAGTCGAAGCTCGAGCCGGTCGAGGCGTTGTCGATCTTCACCCGCTTCCCCTGACCGTTGTCCGCCACGATGATGTCGACGGAATTCTTCGCGTTGAGGAACCCGAAGCCGTACGTGTAGTCCGGCCCCGGATTGCCGAGGTCCTCGGCACCGGCAATCGCGAGCGCCTTCAGCGTCAGCGGGAGTGGCCGGGCGCCGTTGTTCGACTTTTTCCACTGCTCCGCGAACAGCGCCATCGTCCCGGTGACGACCGGCGTCGACATGGACGTCCCCTGCGCGCAGCCGTAGTTGACGACGTTCCGGGCGACGCAGAGCGTGGCGACGTCCCAGGTGGTGCCCATGTAGACGCTCGAGAAAAGCGCGGCGCCTTTCGCGACGATGTCCGGCTTCACGCGGCCGTCCTTGGTCGGGCCGCGGGAGCTGAACGTCGCGATCTGCTTGTTCCCATTGACGGCACCGATTGCCATGATGTTCTTACCGCTGGCGAGCCAGTTCACCGAGCCGCCCGGATTGTCGGCCGACGCGGCGTGATTCGGATGCAGCGAAGTCTCGCAGTACGGGTCGCCCCACGGATCCGTGCCGGTCTTGCACGGTGTCGTGCAGTCGTTGCCCGAGCCGTTCGGCGACACACAATAGATGGTCGACGTAGGGCCAAAGTTCGGATCGTTCTGGTCGACGTGCACGTGCTGGTACGGTGGCGTCGACGGTCCCAGGATCTGCGCTTCGTTGCCGGAGGCGTAGATGCCGAGGGCGCCGCTGGTGAAGGCGACGTGATCGAGCACGGAGTTCAGGTCGCCCGAGAAGCCGCCGATGAGGTCCTCGGAGTCGGTGATCCACTCCCACGACGCGGCGCACGATCCGCCCGGTGCCGTCGACGGATCGCAGGTCGTCCAGCCGAGCGTGTAGCCCCACGAGTTGCTGTCAGCGGTCGCGCCGATGCCGGACAATCCGGTGTCCTTCTGCGTCAGCCAGTTGCCCTTGTCGGCCTGGAACTCGTGGAGCGTCGCCTTCGGCGCCATTCCCTTCGCGTTCGGGTTCACGCCCGACGCGATCATCGTGCCGGTGGTGTGGGTGATGTGTTGCTTGTTGTCGTTGTCCTTGCAGTCCGTGTCGCTGCTGGCACACGTGAACTGCACGCTTGCGCGGCCGCCGAACTCGACGTGGCTCACGTCGAGCGGCGCGAACTCGAAGTTCGCGAGGACGATGCCGTCGCCCGTCAGGTTGTACGGTGGCCCCTGAACCGTCGTGACTTGCGAGAGTGCCGCGGCAGCGGCGTTTTCGAGATGGGTCTTGAAGTGGCGCTGGCCATAGACGGCGAGCACGCGTTCATCGCTGGCGAGCGTCTGCAGCGCCGTCGACGGAATGTGTGCCGCCACGCCGTTGAGCGGCTCGTAGCCGAGGGTCAGCGGATCGTCGAGCTGCCCGCCCGCGGCGAGGATCGCGTCGCGCGCCTCCGCGAAAGGGACGTCGGCATGGAAGAAGATCTTCATGCCGGTAAACGGATGAGCCTGCGCTGCGGCGCGCCAGGCGGTGGCGTTGACCTTCTCCGCCGGTGTGAAACGCTCGACGCGCGCGAAACGCGGCTCTTTGGCAACCTCGGCAGCATCGTCGACGCGGGCGATGAAGCGGCCTCCGCTGACGGCGCGCTGCAGGTGGATGCCTTCGGACTCCAATGCGACGCGGTCGGCATCGGTCAGCGCGTGCGACGGAGTGACGATCACGTGACGTTCAACGATCGCCACCGGCTCACGCTCAGCAGCCACAAGCGTCAACGGGATCAGGGCGGATGCGAGTATGAGAGAACGGAGCATGAGTGGACGCATTCTATGGTGATACGGATTCGGCCCTTGCAACGCTGGAGCCTTTCCGGTGAAACATGGTGCCCGAGGCCGGACTCGAACCGGCACACCCTTGCGGATAAAGGTTTTTGAGACCTTCGCGTCTACCGATTCCGCCACTCGGGCTGTGTAGGGGCGGACTCTTAGCCCGCCCGTTCACGTTGGGCCGGCTGAGAGCCGGCCCCTACATCTTCCACCCAACGTTTCGCGGCGGAGTGTAGCTCATCGTCCGTCAGCACGCGGTTCGTCGACTTCGCCAACTGGAACAACTCCTTCGCCAGCGCCTCTTCCTGCGGGTAGCCGTGGGCGTCGATCCAGTAGATGACGTTGGACAGCCCGCACATCGGGCCGACTTCGATGACCTGTTCGAGACCGAACATCCCGGCGGGGACACCGGAGTAGACACGGTCGGCGAGCCACTCGCTCCCCTTCTTCTTCGCCTTGATGATCGCCGCGGCGTGGACGCCGGTGCCGGTGCGGAAGGCGTCGCGTCCAAAGACCGGGTACTGGTCGGGAAGCGGAATGCGCACGGCGTTGGAGACGAACTTCACGTAGTCGCCGAGCTGCGACAAATCGTTTTCAATCCACCCCATCAGCTTCAGGTTGACCATCAGCAGGTCCATCGGCGTGTTGCCGACCCGCTCTCCGATCCCGCCGGCCGAGCCGTGCACGCGGTCGGCGCCGGCTTCGAGCGCCGCGATCGAATTGATCACACCGAGGCCGCGGTCCTGGTGCCCGTGCCAGTCGACCTTGACGTTCGGGTTGAGACGGTCAACTAGTTGACGAACGAACCGGATGACGTTGCGCGCGCCCCACGGCGTGGCGTGGCCGACGGTGTCGGTCACGCAGATCCGTGCGGCACCAGCCTCGATGGCGACGCTGTAGAGTTTCTCGATCTCTTCCGGCTTGGCCCTCGTGGTGTCCTCGGTCACGTACATGACGGGAATGCCCTGGCTGACGGCGAAACGCACCGCCTTCGCCGACTGCTCGACGATCCAGTCGATGTCCCACTCTTCGGCGAACTGGCGGATGGGCGACGAGCCGATGAAGAGGTCGGCCTCGATCGCGATCCCGACGCGGTTCGAGATCTCGACGATCGGCTTGATGTCGTTCTCGTGCGTCCGCCCCGCCGCGCTGGGATAGACCGAAAGCTTGTTCTCGACGATCTCGCGCGCGATGCGCTCGACCGTCCGCTGCACGTGCAGCCCGGCACCCGGCAGACCGATGTCGGCGTTGTCGATGCCGATGGCGTGCATGTAGTGGACGATCCGGAGTTTCTCCTCGATGGTCGGATCGGTCACCGACGGCGATTGCAGGCCGTCGCGCAGCGTCTCGTCGTCGAATTCGACTTTCTTTGTTGAAGGCCGCTGCGGCTTCTCGCCGGCGACGTTCCAGTCATGGATGAGGGTTTCGAGGTTCTCCATGCCGATGACAGTCTATGTCATCGCAGCTTCATCGAAGGATCGCCGAAGAGAATCCAGGAACGGCGGACGTCGGGATCGACGACCGCCTTCTTGGCAAGGACCAAGGCATCGCCGATGGAGCGGCCGCTGACGAACAACTGGCGCATCAATTCGTCGTTCATCACCTGCTGAACATCGGGTTCGGTGAGCGTCGACGAGGCCCAGACGCCCACGGCGCCGCCGTTGGGCGCGGTCAGGAGCGACTCGGCGAGGCTGGTCGTGAAGAGATCGTTGAAGAGGCCGTTGAGGCACGTCATCGTGACCACGAACGGCAGGCGGCTGCCGTTGCTCAGCGCGGAGGCATCGGCGGAATCGAAGAGGTCCTCTCCCCACAGCTCGACCGAGCCGTGGCCGATGTACTCCGTCAGAAGAGCGCCGTTGTTCATCACGGTGGCGATGGCGTTTCGGTCGCTCGCGACGTCCTGAACCGCCAGCGACGACGGCACCAGGTGCTCGGCATCGCGGGCCGCGGCGGCGAAATCGAAGTCGTCGGCTGTGTCATGCACGAACGCCGCGGAACTGGCCCAGGCGCCTGACGGCGTTCCGCGCCCTGCAATCTTCGAGATGACGACGTTCGCGTCATCCAGTGACCGGACAGGAATGCGGCCCACCGGTATGTCGGCGATTCCGTCGCCATTGAAATCGGTGAACCAGTCATCCGACGCCGTCTTCAGGTAGATCGTCGGCACCATCTTGGTGGGTACGAAATCGAACGCACCCATGCCGAGGTAGTTGCGCGCGTCGAAGCTCGCATCGCCGACCAGCAGCACCCATCTCGGAGCGCGTTTCCAGCTCCCGGCCGCGGAGTTGATGAACGATCGAATCGCCTGTGGATCGCGCACGCCGAAGTTCGCCTCGTCGTAGACGTCGTCGACGTCGACGACGGCGCTGCTGGTCCCATCGCGCTGCCGCGCGGTAACGAGCGCGGACAGCGCCGGCGTGAACGCGGCGTTCGTCACGATGAGCAGGTCAGCGCCGGCTTTCGGATCACTCAGCCACGATGACGGTTTGTTGACCGCCATCTCGGTAGCGGTGGAAACGGTCGATCCATCGAAAACATAGATCGTCCGCGCGTCGCCGGTGGGAGTCGTGAAGGTCGCAATGTAGCCGCCGGCCGGGTCGGACGCGACGCTGGTGTCGAGCTCCACCGGCTGCTGCGGATCGGTGACGTCGATCGCGCGTACCGTGGAACTGGCGAACCCGCTCACCGCCACGGAACGGCCGCCCGGCAGCGACGCCTCGAAGACACCGCGGTCGGCGCGCAGGAGGTGCATGTAGGTGAGCCGCGTGTCGACCACGAAACTCACGTCTTCGTCCCCGTTCAGCGACTGCATCTGGAGCGTGTTCACTCCCGCCGCGAGGTACGACTGCGGGAACGTGAAGGTCCACGAAGCGCGATCC
>JACZCU010132055.1_pt1 | contig 18311 bp, 17 predicted proteins | sample 8641851 | NCBI WGS metagenome assembly JACZCU01 (sample SAMN15324605, study PRJNA640507) | soil metagenome | isolation source: monocropping sugarcane control | place: China: Luxin town, Laibin City, Guangxi Province | collected 2019-07-25 | depth 10cm m | reverse complement strand
CTCGATCGCCCTGCGGCGCGGATGCGACGTCGACCAGCCCCGGAACCTGGCGAAGAGTGTGACCGTCGAATGACGTGATGTTGCACATTGCGTTTGCCGTCGCTGCCGCGCTCGCGCTGCCCAAGTACTGGTCCGTTCACATCGACACTCCCCGCGCGGACGTGCGGACGGAGTTCGAGAAGACCGACGTCGAGTTCTACGGGATCCAGCGGAAGATCTACGCCGAGCACCAGGTCGAGTGGCCGGCCGTCGTCCACTTCAGCGCCGACGGCGTCTATTACGGCCTGCGGCCGCGGGCCGCTCTCGCCGACATCGAGAAGCCTTCGACCGTGCCGGAGGACGTCCGGAAACTGATTGCGACGGAGACGGCGCCGGTCAGCGAGCGGACGCACCCGCTGCTGCGCACGCATCACAACGAGATCTGGGAAACGGACCCCGACACGACGCTCGTCACGAGCGCCGCCGCGTCGCGCTATATGCGGCTTCGCTCCGAGGAAACGCGCCCCGGGAAGGAGAAGGACTACGACGCGGTGATGAAGCGCGTCCGCGCGGCGTGCGAGAAGGCGAACGTGAACCTGCTCGCCTTCTTCTCCGTCTATGGCGACGGCGCGTACCGCTATCTCTTCATGAGCGACAAGCCGATCGACCTCCGCGCGATTCTTGGCCGCGAACTGCTGAGCGACTGGCAAAAGTGCGTGATCACGTCACGCGAAGTGGACGCGTTCCCGCGTCCCGATCTCAGCGCGACCGAGCCGGCGCACTGGCTGCCGTAACGCAGACAGGCTCCGCATGCGCATTGATCACGGCGTGCGGAAACGCGTCGCGGATCCGCTCCTTCACGAGCTCAGTCACCTCGTGCGCCTGTTCGAACGAGACGCGGTTGTCGATGAGGAGGTCGAAGTCGATGAAGCGGGTGCCGGCGGCGCGGCGGGTGCGGAGGTCGCGGAAGCCGGTGATCGCGGGATGGGCGCGCTCGATGGCTTCGATGATCGCGCCGACCTCCTCGGCCGGCAGCGCGCGGTCCATCAGGTCGTTCGCGGCGTTCCAGATCAGGTAGAGCGAGTTCCACCCGATCCAGCAGGCGACGGAGATGCCGAGGATCGAGTCGAAGAGCGGATTGCCGGTGACGCGCACGACCACGAGCGCGGCGATGGTGGCGAGGTTGGAGACGACGTCGGACGTGTAGTGGAGCGAGTCGGCTTGCAGCGCGCTGCTCTCGCCGGAATGGCGCTTCAGGTACGACGTGATCGCGAAGGTGGCGCCGATCGAGAGGACCATGACGCCGATCGCGATCAGCGACGACTCGATCGGCACCGGCTGGCGGATGCGCTCGATCGCGTGCGTGCCGAGGACCGCGGCGCTGCCGAGGATGATCGTCCCTTGCAGCAGCGCGGCGAGATGCTCCGCCTTGCCGTGGCCGAAGTGATGGTCTTCGTCAGGAGGCTTCGCGGCAATCGTCAGGAAGATGAAGTTGGCGAACGACGCCAGCATGTCGCCCGCGGAGTCGAGCGCCGAGGAGAGCAGTGCGATCGAACCGGTGGCGAAGCCCGCGGCGCCTTTCGCGGCCGCAAGGAGCAGCGCGAAAGACGAGACGTTGAGCGCAACGCGCCGGGGACCGGTCGCCATCGACCGATTCTAGTCTCGCGCGATCCACCCGCCGCCGAGACAGAGATCACCGTCGTAGAAGACGACCGCCTGTCCCGGTGCAACGCCGCGTAGCTTCTGCGCGAAAACGACACGCGCTCGGCCGCCCTCCAGCGGCGTGATCGTCGCGGCGACGTCGGCCATCCGCGAGCGGACGCGCGCCTGCGCCTCGATCGTCCCCATCGGCGCCACGCCGCTGATCCAGTGCACGCGCTCCGCGATCAGCTCCGCGCGCTCGAGCTTCGACGCCGGACCGATCGTCACGCGCTTCGTGAACGGGTTCACGTCGATGACGTACATCCGCTCGCTCGCGCCGCCGACGTCGATGCCCCGCCGCTGGCCGATCGTGAAGTGGTAGTAGCCGTCGTGCGAGCCGACGACGTTGCCGTCAGTGTCGACGATCTCGCCCGCTCCCTCACCCGGCGTGATCCCAGCCTCGGCCTCGACGATCGCGGCATAGCTGTCGGTCTGCGGAACGAAGCAGATCTCGTACGACTCCTTCTTCCGCGCCACCGAGAGGCCGCCCTTCTCCGCGATGTCGCGCACCTCGGGCTTGGTCAGCTCGCCGAGCGGGAAGAGCGCCTCGCGAAGCTGCTCCTGCGTCAGCTCGAAGAGGAAGTACGTCTGGTCTTTCGCCAGATCTCTCGCCTTGCGGAGCTCGAACGTGCCGCCGTTCGCGACGACGCGCGCGTAGTGGCCGGTCGCGATCTTCTCGGCGCCGATGGCGACCGCCTTCTTGTGGAAGAGGTCGAACTTCACCTGCGTGTTGCAGAGCACGCACGGGCTCGGAGTCAGGCCGCTGAGGTAGCTCTGCACGAACGGCGTGATGACCTTCTCGTGGAAGTCGCCCTCGAGGTTGAGCGTGAAGTGCGGGATGCCGAGCTTCCACGCGACGCGCTTCGCGTCGGTGAGGTCGTCGATGGTGCAGCATCCGCCATACGTCGAGTCGGCGTTGCTGAGGTTGTCGTACATCTGCATCGACAGACCGACCACCTCATGTCCAGCGGACTGAAGAATGAACGCGGCCGTCGACGAGTCGACGCCGCCCGACATGGCAACCGCGATTTTCACGTTCGCTGCACGATCGATTGATGAATAGCGCATGCCGCTGGGGCATAATTCCTCGGCTGTCGACGTGAGCATCGCTGAACAAATCGGGACGCAGGCGCGTGTGCTGGTCGTGGATGACGATGCCGCCATCCGGCGGATGATCGTCGCCGCGTTGCGGCGTGAAGGAACCTACGCGTTCCTGGAAGCGGCGAACGGCAAGGACGCGCTCGACCTCATGCGCGGCGAGCATCCGGACGTGGTCGTGCTCGACCTGATGATGCCGATCCTCTCCGGATGGGACGTTCTGCGCGAGCGCTCGCACGACGCCACGATCCGGAAGATCCCGATCATTCTCGTCAGCGCGAATCGCGATCCGGAGATCGCCACCGCCGTCGACGCCGGCATCTGCGCCTTCCTGCCGAAGCCGTTCGACATCGCCGCTCTGAGCGCGCTCGTCCGGAGCTGTATCCCGCCGGCGCGCTAGAACGGCGCGCTCTTCTCCTGCGCGTCGAGGACCGCGATGGCGGCCATGTTGACGATGTCGTTGACGTCGACGCCCCGTTGGAGCACGTGCACCGGTTTCGCGAGGCCCTGGAGAATCGGGCCGATCGCCTCGGCACCGCCGAGGCGCCAGAGGAGCTTGTAGGCGGCATTTGCGGCGTCGAGGCTCGGGAAGACGAGCACGTTGGCGTCACCCTGGATGACGCTCCAGGGGTACTCCTCCTGCGCCACCTCCGGAAAGACCGCGGTATCGGCCTGCATCTCGCCTTCGATGATCAGGTCGGGGCGGCGCTGCTTCACGAGCGCCACCGCGTCCTTCACCTTGTCGGATTCGGGATGTTTCGTCGACCCGAAGTTCGAGAACGACACCATCGCGACGCGCGGCTCGAGATTGAAGCGGCGCGCCGTCTCGGCCGTCGTGATCGCGATCTCGGCGAGCTGTTCGGCGTCGGGGTCGATGTTCACCGTCGTGTCGGCGAGGACGAGCATCCGGCCGTGGAACATCAGCAGGTACGCGCCACTGACGTGCTTCACGCCCGGCCGCGTCTTGATGATCTGCAGCGCCGGACGGATGGTCGCCGGGTAGTACGCGCGGAGGCCGGCGACGGCGCCGTCGGCGTCGCCCGACTCGACCATCATCATCGCGAAGTAGTTGCGCGAGTTCAGGATGCGCATCGCGTCGGCTTCCGTCACGCCGTGCCGACGCCGGATCTCCGCGAACCGCTGCGCATAGCGCCTGAAATCGGGTGACGTGGCGATGTCGATCGTGGTGATCTTCGACTCGTCGATGTTGTACTTCTGCAGCAGCCCCGCGATCTTCTCGCGGCGCACGAGCAGAATCGGATGCGCGATGTGCTCGTCGATGAGCACCTTCGCCGCGCGGATGATCTTCTCCTGCTCGCCTTCCGGGAAGACGATGCGCTTCGGCTCGCGCTTGGCGCGGTCGAAGATGAGCTGCATCACGCCGCGGGAGCGTCCGAGGAGGTTCTCGAGACGGCGGCGGTAGGCGTCGTAGTCGGTGATCGGCGCCTGCGCGACGCCCGTGTCTGCGGCCGCGCGTGCGACGGCGACCGGCACGTTGAGCAGGACGCGGTAGTCGAACGGCTTCGGGATCAGATATTCGCGTCCGAAGACGAAGCGCTGCTTGCCGTACGCCTTGAGGACGGAGTCGGGGACGTCCTCCTTCGCGAGATTCGCCAGCGCGTGCGACGCCGCGAGCTTCATCTCCTCGTTGATGGCGGTCGCGCGGCAGTCGAGCGCGCCGCGGAAGATGAAGGGAAATCCGAGAACGTTGTTGACCTGGTTCGGGTAATCGCTGCGGCCGGTCGCCATGATGACATCCTCGCGCGCCGACACCGCCTCTTCGTACCCGATCTCCGGGTCGGGATTCGCCATCGCGAAGACGATCGGGTCCTTCGCCATGCTCCGAACCATGTCCTGCGTGACGATGCCGCCGACCGAGAGACCGACGAAGACGTCGGCGCCCTTCATGGCATCCGCGAGAGTGCGCGCTTGCGTGTCCGCGGCGAACTCCTCTTTGTACGGCGTCATGTCGTCCTTGCGGCCCTTGTAGATGACGCCGTGGCGGTCGGTGAGGATGACGTTTTCTTTGCTGAGGCCGAGCTTGAGGTAGAGGCGAAGGCAAGCCATCGCCGCGGCGCCCGCACCGCTGATGACGATCCGCACCTGGCCGATCTTCTTGCCCGCCACCTCGAGCGCGTTGATGAGCGCGGCAGCGGAGATGATCGCGGTGCCGTGCTGGTCGTCGTGAAAGACGGGGATGTTCATCTCCGCCTTCAGCCGCGTTTCGATCTCGAAGCACTCCGGCGCCGCGATGTCCTCGAGGTTGATGCCGCCGAAGGTCGGCTCCATCATCTTCACGGCCTGAATGAACGCCTCGGTGTCGTGCGTCGCCAGCTCGATATCGAAGACGTCGATGTCGGCGAAACGCTTGAAGAGAACGGCTTTCCCTTCCATGACCGGCTTGCCGGCGTCGGGACCGATGTTGCCGAGGCCGAGGACGGCGGTCCCGTTGGAGATGACGGCGACGAGGTTGCCTTTGTTCGTGTACTTGTAGACGTCGCTCGGCGTCTTCGCGATCTCGAGGCACGGGACGGCGACGCCCGGGGTGTACGCGAGTGAAAGATCGCGTTGCGTCGCGGTCGGTTTGGTGGGGACGACTTCGGTCTTTCCGGGACGCGGGCTCAGATGGTATTCGAGGGCGTCATCGCGGTTGTTGTCGGCCATAGGCGCGCGAGTCTACCAAAAGGAAAACGGCCGTCCCGGACGGCCGTTCGCACGTCGCCGAGTGACGCAGAACACTCGTCAATCGACGCCTTCGGGCGCCTCCGCCACCCGGCAGAGGGGGCAAAGCGGCAGACGGACGTCCGTCGTGTAGCCGCAATGGCCGCAGACGTAGAACGTCTTCGGGCTCTTGAGCTCGTCGATGTCGTGCAGCGCGCCGGAGCAGAGGTTGGCGTGTTCGGTCTCGACGTCGCGCGTGATGTCGAACAGCTTCTCCATCTCTTCGTCGCGCGCGGTCGTGCAGACGTCGCATGCGTCCTTGTAGGTGTTGTCGCGCTCCGTCTGCTCGGCGTTCGCGGCAGCCCGGAGATTGTCGCGGGTCGAGCCGACGGTGGGAGTGGTCGCCGTCTCGTTCGACGGCTCGACGCCTCGGCCGCGCATCGCCGCCTCGAAGCGGGCGAGATGGATCCGCTCCGCCTTCGCGCAGGCGCGGAACAGGGCGGCCGCGCCGGGATAGCCTTCCTGGTCCGCTTTCGCGGCAAAGGCGTCGTAACGTGCCGCTGCCGCCTTTTCGCCGTAGACGGCGCCCGTCAGCGCCTTCCGAACGAATGGGGCCAGCGGCTTGTCCGCCGCGAGCAGGCCCGCGGCAATGAACAGGGTGAGGATCGGGAGCTTCCTCATGAGTCACCTCCGTCGATGAGGTAAGCCCCCGGAGCGAGCCGCGACGGATCGCGGATCACGGCAGTGAGTGAGGTGTAGGGGTCGGCTTTAGCCGACCCGCCGCGATGGGTCGGCTAAAGCCGGCCCCTACACGACGGTCGCGATGTACCAGCGGTTCCCTTCGGGATCGACGACGCCGCCGACGCGCTGGCCGTAGGGCTGATCGCTCGGCGGGAAGAGCGTCTTGGCGCCGGCGTCGAGGGCGCGCTGGTAGACGCGGTCGGCGTCGTCGACGAAGAGGTGCATCGCCGCCGCCATCGGTTTCCACTCACCGTGCGCGCTCGAGAGCTCGAGCGGCGAGTCGCCGATGAGGAATGTCGCGTAGGTGACCGAGCCCTGCGGCGACATCATGAGCTCCTTCTGCGTCGCGCCGAACGCGCTCTTGAGGAAGTCGATGAACTCGACCGCGCCCGTCGCATGGAAGAACGGCGTGATCGAGCGGAAGCCCTCCGGCCGGATCTCTTTGCCGTGCGTGGCGATGTACCAATAGTTCCCCATCGGATCCTCGATGCCGGCCTCGCGATCGCCGTACGGCTGGTCGACCGGCGCGTGGAGCGTCCGCGCTCCGGCCGCGACCGCCTTCTCGTACACGGCGTCGGCATCGTCGACGTAGAGGTGCAGCTCGAAGCGCCGCGCGTCGGCGGGATCCTCGACGTCGCCGAGCTCGATGCGCGAGTCGCCGATGAGGATTACTGAGTGCATGAGCTTCTCGGGATCATCGGGACGCGGAAAGCGCGCCTCGACCTTCGCGTCGAACGCGCGCTCCATGAAGTCGATGAGTTTGGCGGCCCCTTCGCCCGCCAGGTACGGCGTCACGCGATGCAGCCCCTCGGGGATGCGCACTTCGGTTGCGGTGGTCATGGGCAGAATCCTCCCTTTCAGTTCGCGTTTGAATGTCGGATCGGGGAGACCGCGCAGGTCGGCGGCGACGAGCGCCAGCATCGCGAGCTCCGGCTCCGCGACGTCGCGCCGCGCCTCCCCCGCGGGGATCGCGTCGGTCGCTTCGTCGAGACGTTCGATCAGGTCGGTCTCAGCCATTGATCATCTGAGTCCGCAGCGTCTGCAGACCCCTCCATTGCAGCTGTTTGACCGCTCCCTCGCTGCGGCCCATCTCCTGTGCGATCTCGCGGATGCTCTTCTCCTCGCCGAAGCGCATGACGATCACGTGCCGTTGATCGGCCGGAAGCCGATCGACGGAATGGAAGAGCATCGCGCGCCGCTCCACGTCGTCGTTGCTCGCCTCCAGCGGCGCGTCCGGGAGCGGCCGAGACTTGCGGTGGAAGTGGTCGGCGATGGCGTTCGCCGCGATCCGATAGAGCCACGCCGCGAACGGTGCGCCGCGCCACTCGAACCGGCTCAGGTTCGCCAGCGCGCTCTGGAAGACGTCGGCGGTGATGTCCTGCGCGTCACTGCGGTCGCCGACCCGGCGCAGCACGTACGCGTACACCCGGTCGAAGTGCTCGTCGTACAGCTCGGCGAACCGGCTCGGGTCCGCCTTCGCCGCCTCGATGCGCCGCCGCTCGTCCTCCATCCCGGCTAATTAAAACCGGGATGGAGGCGAAAAGTTACGGTGGTGAATTAGACCGCGCGCCGCTTGCGGGGGGTGGGACGGGGCGGGCGCGGGGTGCTCTCAGCGCGGACGGGCTCCTCGGCGCGCGTGGAACGGGCGGAGGGGCCGGTGATGTCGCGCTTGCGGCCGGTCATGTTGTTCCAGGCGATCGCGACCGCGGGGACGATCGTGACCGTCGAGTACGTGCCGGCGAGGACGCCGATGAGGAGGATCCACGCGAACTCGTGGATCACCTTGCCGCCGAAGAGCAGCAGGGCGATGAGGACGATGACGACCGATCCCGAGGTGAGGATCGTTCGCGACAGCGTCTGGTTCATCGCGTGATTGAGCTGCTCCTCGAGCGTCGCCTTCGTCTTCGTCTTCCGCCTGTTCTCGCGGACGCGGTCATACATGACGACTGTGTCGTTGATCGAGTAACCGACGATCAGCAGCAACGCGGCCACGATGTTCAGCGAGACCTCGCCGTTGATCATGCCGAGGAACGCGATCGAGATCAGGACGTCGTGGATGATGCAGACCACCGCCGACGCGCCGAACATGACGTCGAAGCGAAGCCAGAGGTAGACGCCCATGGCCAGCATCGACAGCGCGATGGCCCACAGCGCCTTGCTCTGGAGCTCCTTGCCGACCTGCGGGCCGACCGTCTCCTGATTGAGGACGTTGAACTGGCCGACGAACGACTTGTCGCGGAGCGTCTGCGCGATCGCCGGCGTCACGCCGGGAGTGGCGAGCGCCTGGTCCATCGACTTGAAGATACCGAGCTCGGAGCGGCGATTGACGATGTTCTGCGCGATGTTGAAGTAGTACTGGCGGGCCGCGTCGTTCGATCCGCGCTTGTCGGGATCGGCCTGCAGCAGCACGTCCGTGATCGGGTCGCGGCCGTGGAAGTTCAGGTCGAGCTTGCCGGTGGCCGCTTCCGGATTCAGGTCGCGCCGCAGCTTTTCCGAGGTCTGGCCGGCGTAATCGCCTTCGCGCTTCTGCTGCGGAAGGCGGATGAGCACCGAGTTGTCGCCGGCCTTGCCGTACTGCTGGATCGAGGCGTCCGCCAGCTCGGCGCGGAGACGGTTCATCGGGATCGCGTCGCGGAAGCGCAGGACGATGTTCGCGCCGCCCGCGAAGTCGATGCCCCAGTTGATCCCCTGTTTCATGTAGAAGCCGAGGCCGGCCAGCATGAACAGGATCGAGAACGCCGCGGCGTGGAAGCGCCACTTGACGAAGTTGTAATTGGTATTCGTAAAGAGCTGCATAGTGTCTTTCCTTGCCGCCTAGATGCTGATCGACGTCGGGCGGTTCTCAGCTTTGTAGTGGATGTCGAAGATCACGCGCGAGACGAAGAACGCCGTGAACACCGACGCCGCGAGGCCGATGAGAAGCGTGACGGCGAATCCCTTGATCGGTCCCGTTCCGAACTGGAAGAGGAAGAGCGCCGAGATGATCGTCGTCATGTGCGTGTCGATGATCGTCCCGAACGCGCGCGAGAAACCCTGCTCGATCGAGGCGCGAACGGTCTTCCCTTCGCGCAGCTCCTCGCGGATGCGCTCGAACACGAGCACGTTCGAGTCGACCGCCATACCGAGCGTCAGGATGATGCCGGCGATGCCGGGCAGCGTCAGCGTCGCCTTGAAGTACGCCATCATGCCGAGAAGGATGATGAGGTTGAGCAGCAGCGCGATGACCGCGTTGATGCCCGCGCCGCGGTAGTAGACGATCAACGCCGCGATCAGGGCGATGAAGCCGATGATCGAGGCGAGCACGCCCGCGTGGATCGAGTCGCGGCCGAGCGACGGACCGACGGTCCGCTCTTCGAGCGTCGTCAGCGAGGCCGGCAGCGATCCGCTGCGGAGGACGAGCGAGAGGTCCGCTGCCTGCTGCGGCGTGAACGTTCCTTCGATCACGCCCTGGTCGTCGATGCGGCTCTTGACGACCGGCGCCGACTGGATCTTGTTGTCGAGGACGATCGCGATCTTCTTGCCGACGTTCGCGGCGGTGAAGTCGCCGAACTTACGGCCGCCGTCGGGCGTGAACGACATCCCGATGACCGGCTCGCCGAGGCGGCCCTTCTGCACGCGCGAGGTCTTGAGGTCACGGCCCGTCACCGGAACCGTCTTGCTGACCGCGAGGAACTCGGTGCCGACGGCCTGTCCGAGCTCGTTCTCGCGGGTCGACGGAAGAACGTCGACGTCGTTGCGAAGGTTCGCCGGCACGGAGGCGAGTGCCGTCGCCGCATCGGATCCGGGCTGGCCTTCGACCAGGCGGAACTGGAGCTGCGCCGTCGTCTTGATGATGTCCTTCACGCGCGCCGGATCGTCGACGCCCGGGAGCTGGATGACGATGCGGTATCCGCTCTCCGGCGCGATGTACGGCTCGGTGACGCCGAGGGCGTTGATGCGGTTGTCGATCGTCTCGACCGCGTGCGTGACCGTGTCACGCTCGATGCCGGTGATCGCCTGCGGCTTCATCGTGAACTGAAGGGCGCCGTCGTTGGTCGTCGTGACGTCCCATTCGCCCTTGTAGTCGGCGACGATGCGGTCGTAGGCGCTCGCGCCGACGCCGGCCGGCGGAACGGCCACGAACGTCGAATCGTTGATGCGGCGGGTGGTCGGCGCCGGCAACGTGTTCTTGGTCGCCTGCGACTTGAGCTGTTCCGACGCCTGGTCGGTCTCGAGCCTGACGGCGTCGCCGACGTTCACACGCATCACGAGGTGCGTGCCGCCCTTGAGATCCAACCCTCGCCGGATCGGCTCAGGGTTGCTCTTCGTCGGGATGATCGCGACCGTGAAGATCACGAGGATCGCGACGATGAGTCCCACTTTCCACAGCAGATTTCCCTTCAACATGTCCTCCGGAGCAAAACGCGGCGCGTCACTCGCCCTCGCCCGTTTGAATACTGGCGATGGCGCTGCGCGCGATCTTGACTTTTACGTTTTCGGCAATCTTGAGGTAGACAACGTCGGCCTCAACACCTTGAATCGTCCCGTAAATCCCGCCATTCGTAACGATGCGGTCCCCCTTCTTGAGGGAGCTCAGCATTTGTTCCGTTTTCTTCCGCTGCCGGTTGTTCGGCGCGATGACCAGGAAGTAGAAGACGAGCGCGATCGCGAGGATCGGCACCACGCCGAGGAAGTTCTGGAGCAGGCTGTTGCCGCCGGCCGCGGTTTGGAGCAGAGCGATCGTATTCATATCTTCTGATTAGTCTGACATCCGCGACAGGAAGGAGTCACGGAAGGAACCCAGGGAATTGGACCCGATAGCTTGCCGAATGCCCCGCATCAAGTCAAGGTAGAACGAAACGTTGTGGATCGTGTTGTACACGTGCGCGGCGATCTCGTCGTTCACGAACAGATGCCGCAGGTAGGCCCGCGAGACGGTCGTGCAGGTGGTGCAGGAGCAGTTCGGGTCGAGCGGGCGCGGGTCGTCCGCGTACTTCGCGTTCTTGATCGCGACCTTGCCGAGCGACGTGAAGAGCGAGCCGTTCCGGGCGTTCCGTGTCGGCATCACGCAGTCGAACATGTCGATCCCCGCCGCGACCCCGTCCAGCAGGTCTTCGGGCGTTCCGACGCCCATCAGGTACCGCGGTTTGTCCGGCGGCAGGAGCGGCGTCGTGAAGCCGATGATCTCGAGCATCTCACTCTTCGACTCCCCCACCGCCACCCCGCCGATCGCGATTCCGTCGAAGTCGAGCGACGCGATCTCTTCGACGCTCCGCTTGCGCAGGTCCTTGTAGATCCCGCCCTGCACGATTCCGAAGAGAGCCGAGGCGCCCGTTCGTGCGGCAAGCGACCGCCGCGCCCAACGGTGCGTCAGCTCCATCGACTTCTCGGCTTCGCCGTGCGAGATGCCGTACGCGGGGCACTCATCGAACGCCATCGCGATGTCGACCCCCATCCGCTGCTGGATGTCGATCGAGGTCTCGGGCGAGAGGAAGTGCGCCGAGCCGTCGATGTGCGAGCGGAACTCGACCCCTTCCTCGCGCAGCTTGCGGATCGACGAGAGCGAGAAGACCTGGAAGCCGCCGGAGTCGGTGAGGATGGCGCGGTCCCACGACTGGAACGCATGCGCGCCGCCGAGCTTCTCGATCAACTCCACGCCCGGGCGGAGCATCAGATGGTACGTGTTGTTGAGGATGATCTCGGGGCCGAGCGCCTTCAACTGCTCCGTCGTCAGCGACTTGACCGACGCGAGCGTGCCCACCGGCATGAACACCGGCGTCTCGATCGTACCGTGACGCGTCGTGAGCCGTCCGCGGCGCGCCGCGCCGTCGGTGTGAAGGATCTCGAAAAAACGGGACACGCGGTTACTGCAACTTCATCTGCTCGACGTGCACGTTCGCCGGCAGGTTGAGCACGAAGCGGCTCTGCGCCACCGGCTCGTTCACACGAAGATGCGTGAACTCGTACTTCGTCACGTCGCCGTCCCCCTCGGTGTATTCGATCTTGGTCGTGAGGTACGACTTCTTGTCGATCCACAGCTTGATGCGCTGCACTCTTTTGGCAACGGCCCCGGTCTTCGGCTTGAGGTCGAGCAGGTAGGTCGCCTCGCTCGGCTTGTTCGTGAACGTGAAGTCGAAGTAGCGCGAGAGCTCGTCGATCGCGCCGCTCGCCCCCATGTACTTGAAGATCCGGTCCTGGAAGCGCGCGACGTCGAGCGTCTCCGCCTTGTTCAGCTCCGGATAGTAGGTCGTCATCTTCGCGTTCGTGATCAGCATCTGCACGCGCTTCGGCGCGTCGTACGACCAGAGAACGTTGTTCGGCTTCGAGTAGACGAACGTGCCGGTTGAGACTTCCGGTTTCGCGAGGAGCGCCAGCGTCTTCTCCTGCCGGAAATCGGCCTGCAGCGTGTTGGTCTGCCGCTGCGTCTCCTGGACCTTCTTGATCACCTCTTCGAGCGAGTTCGGATCGGCGACTTTCGCAGCCGAGAGAGGGAGCGCCATTGCCGCGGCGAGCACGGCGATTACAGCCTTGCTTCGGAACATGCGGCGAGCAACATCCCGCGAAATCTCGAAAATTTCTTTATACTGACCGCCAACACAAGGAGAACTCATGCGAAAGACGTTGCTGGCGGCCGCGCTCCTGCTCGCCACGCAGTCTGGGTGGGCGGGCGTTTCCTACGAGTTCGTTCAGAACAGCAATTCGAACATCGAACAGTTCCCCGCGACCACCCTCACCGGGCGAGCCATCATCGACGGTCCGCGCTCACGGATCGATTTCGGAAGCGGGAACGTCTACGCGCCCGGCGCGTACGTGATCTCGACCGACGCCTCGCGGACGCTCTACTACGTCGATCCCGTGACGAAGACCTACAGCGAAGTCGACGCTGCCGGAATCGCCGAGACCTACGGCGCTGCGAACATCAAGGTCGACAACTTCAAGACGAACACGACCCTCATGGACGATCACCCGACGATCGCCGGCGTCCCCACCAACCACTACCACCTCACGATGTCGTACGACATGACGCTGCAGTACGGCACCATGCCGCTCACGCAGAAGATCACCGAAGACATCGACAAATGGACCACGCCGCGCTTCGGTGACATCGCCGATGCCTTCTTCGCGAACGGCAGCGTCAAGACCGGCAACCCGAAGCTCGATCAACTGATCGACGCCGAGACGCGCTCGATCAAAGGCTTCCCGCTCCGCCAGATGGTCACCGTGCGGACGACCAGCCCGACGCCGGTCGGCGGCGAGTTGAAAACGCGGATGAGCGAGGTGCGGACGCAGCAGCGCGAGCTGCTCATCACGAAGATCCAGGAGCAGCAGGCCGACGCCGGCGTCTTCCACATCCCGTCGACCTTCCGGAAGCTCGAACCGGGCGAACAGGCCAACCTCACGAAACAGAGTGACATGACCGTGCTCACGTTCGACGACGGAACGAAGAAACAATAGGTGTTATCCTCCGGATCGGTTCAATTCGGTTGATGAAGAGAGTTCTGCGTTATCTGGCTACCGGCCCGCGCGCTTTCCTCGCAGTCGCGATTCCGATTGCGCTTCCCCTGCTCGTCGCCACGGTCAGCCTCCAGCCCTCGGCGAGCCCCTCGGTCACGAAGGCTTCGCTCATCCCGCCGCGGCTCGACTACTCCGACCTTCGGATGACGCCGAGCGCGACCCTTCCCGCGCACGCCGACGTCCTGACGATGGAAGACGGCGACACGCTCGACTCCGTCCTCGTCGCCGGCGGCCTTTCGCAGCGTGAGACCGCAACACTGACGCACCAGATCGGACAGTCCGTCGAGCTCCGCCGCCTCCGCCCCGGCAACCTCGTCCGCTTCTACCGCGACGAAAAGGGGGGCATCGGCAGCGTCGAGTTCAAAGTCCTCGGCTGGGGTGAAGTCGACGCCCTCCGCAACGGCGACCACTTCGACGTCACGCCGCACGTCGCCGAAACGCACGAGGTCGAGACGACGATCTCCGCCACCATCGACCGCTCGCTCTACGAGGCGCTCCGTAACGCCGGCGAGAACCCGCAGCTCGTCCAACAGCTCGTCGACGTCTTCCAGTGGGACATCGACTTCTTCGCGCTCAAGAAGGGCGACGCTTTCACGCTCGTCGTGAAGAAGCGCTACGCCGGCAATGACCTCGTCGGCTACGGACCGATCGCCGCCGCCCGCTTCCTCCACGACGGCGACATGTACGAGGCGTTCCGCCACGAGTCGCCCGACGGCCGCGCCGGCTACTACGCGCGCAACGGCACACCGCTCCGCAAGCAGTTCCTCCGCGCGCCGCTGCAGTTCACCCGCATCACCTCCGGCTTCTCGAAGAGCCGCTACCACCCGCTGCTTCACTACTTCCGCCCGCATCACGGCGTCGACTACGGCGCGCCGATCGGAACGCCGGTCATGACCACCGCGGACGGCGTCGTCATGGAGACCGGCTACAACCACGGCGAAGGCAACTTCATCCGGATCCGCCACACCTCGCGCATCGAGACGATGTACCTCCACCTCTCGCGTTTCGCAAAAAATCTCCGCCGCGGGAAGCAGGTGACGCAGGGCGACGTCATCGGCTACGTCGGGATGACCGGCCTCGCGACCGGCCCGCACCTCGACTACCGCGTCAAAGACGGCGACAACTGGCTCGATCCATTGAAGTTGAAGTCGATCACCCCCGACCCGCTGCGCGGCGACCAGCTTGCAACGTTTCGAGCCAATGTCGTCCGCCTCTCCGCCCGCATCGCTTCCGCCACGGCGCAAGTGATAAAAGTAGCGTCGAACCGCCGGGCACTCTTCTAGCTACACCCCGCGGTCGCCAACGCTCTCACCATGAAAAAAGTCATCGTTCGTGCACCCGTGCGCGCTGATTTGGCCGGCGGCACTCTCGACCTCTGGCCGATCTACCTCTTCCATCCCGGCTCGCGCACCGTCAACGTCGCGATCTCGTACTACGCCGAGTCGGAAGTCACCGCGACCGCCGACAGCGCGATCGAGATCCATCTCTCCGACCAGCAGTACCGGCAGCGGTACGAGTCGCTGCAGGAGCTCGCCGCCGATCCGAAGGCCGCGCTGATCTACCGCGCGCTGGAGCACTTCCGCCTCACCGGCATCTCGATCACCACCCGGACCGACGCCCCCCGGGGCTCCGGCCTCGGCGGCTCGTCTGCGCTGACGGTGACGCTCGTCCGCGCGCTATCGGAGTTCGCGTCGACGCCCTTCGACGGCGACGATCTCGTCTTCCTCGTCCGCGACCTCGAAACCCGCCTGCTCGGCGTTCCCGCCGGCATCCAGGACTACTACCCGCCCGTCTACGGCGGCCTAGCGGCGCTGCACCTCGAGCCGGGCGTCCCCGTCCGGCACGCGATCTCGCTTCCGGTCGCCGAGCTCGCGCAGCACTTCATCCTCCACTACACCGGCGTCTCGCACTTCTCCGGCACGAACAACTGGGAGATGTACAAGCGCCAGGTCGAGGGGAAGAAGAAGGTCCAGAAAGGCTTCGCGAAGATCGCCGCGACGTCCGTCGACATGGAGCGCGCGCTCGAGAGCGGCGACATGGAAGCCGCCGGCCGCGCCCTCGCGAAGGAGTGGGAGAACCGCAAAGCGCTCATCGACGGCATCTCGACGCCGGAGATCGACGCCGCCATCGCTGCCGCCACCGAGGCGGGGGCGTGGGGCGGCAAGGTCTGCGGCGCCGGCGGCGGCGGATGCATCGTCTTCCTGACGCCGAAAGAGAAGCGCGAAGACGTCGTCCGCGCCCTCGGCACGGTCGAAGGTCGCGTCCTCGACGTGCAGCCGGTGGCGCATGGGATGACCGTGCGTGTCGAAGACGACACCGCCGTGCACGTCCCGGCACGCCGCTCCTACCGCGACACCATGCGCCAGTCGGTCGACCAGCTCTACGTCTCCGGCGGAGAGGGCGACTACCGGCCGTACGTCCTCGCGGAGAGCGTCATCACGCACACCGAGCCGCGGAGCGGCGTGCATCACACCATCGTCCGCTCCTACATCGCGCCGATCGTGCCGAAGGATGGGAGCGTCCTCTGGCAGCAGGCGTCACAGATCAATGCCGAGAAGCTCGACATCCGCGCCGTCCCGGATCCCGACCGCAACCTCGCCATCGAAGTGGCGCCCGAAGACCTCACCCAGATCGCGTCGGCGAGCGAAGAAGGATTCAAACAGTTCATCGGCGAGACCGAGCGGCTGCGGATCTTCCACAACCCCGCGTTCAACATCTACTCCGAGCCCGACGAGACGCGCGCCGCGTTCCTCGAGCGCTGCGCCGAGGAGGCGACCCACCGGCTGGACGGCGAGACCGAGCGCCTCGAGAGCACCTTCCGCCGCCGCATCGACCAGGTGAAAGAGCGGAGCGAGCGCGACACCCGCGAGATCGAGAAAGACGACACCGTCCCCCGCGAGCGGCGCGACGATGTGAACGTCAACTGGGGGCAGGCGCTCTACAACATCACCGCCGGCCGCCCCGCCTCGGCGGTGGCCGACGCGCCGTCCTCCGTCCGCGAGACCGACTACCTCGACAAAATCGCCCAGATCCAGCGCGCGTGGGACAAGGAGCTCGAAGCCAAGCGCGAAGCCCTCATGACCCAGGCCCGCGAGATCGAAGAGATCGAGATCGTCCCCAGCCCGCGGAACATCGACGTGGCGAAGTACGTGATCCTCTGGGCCGCCGGGCTGCCGTAGTCAACCCGGTCACGAATATCGTTCCGCGCGCTCCGATCACGACCCGTGCACCCCGTTGGAACGGTCGATGAAAGGGATGAAGCGGGCGAGATGAAACAACGACGGGTGAGCTTCGGGCTTCGCGATTTGGCCCTGGTGACGGGCTGGTTGCTTTACTGGAACACGAACCGGCGCCGCATCAAGCCAAAGTTCGAACTGAGCGATCGCGCCGGTCTCGACGACATGGTGGAGACCTTCATCGGAATCACCGAGGGGTCGATCGATGCCGGCAATCGCGTCGAGGTCCTCCAGAACGGCGCGTACTTCGACCGTCTGCTCGAAGACATCCGGGCCGCAAAGGAGTCGATCCACATCGAGACGTTCGTCTGGTGGACGGGCGACGTCTGCGACCGGCTCGCTGGCGCCCTTGCCGAACGCGCCCGCGCAGGCGTGAAGGTGCGCCTGATGCTCGACTTCTCGGGGTCGCAGCGGATGGACCGGGAACTCAGGACGCAGATGCGCGAGGCGGGCTGCGAGGTACACCGCTTCCACGCGCCGAGCCTTTCGAATCTGGGACGCATGAACAATCGCACGCACCGGAAGATCAACGTCATCGACGGCCGGATCGGATACGTCGGCGGCCACGGAATCGCGAAAGAATGGTCGGGGAACGCCGAAGACAAAGACCACTTCCGCGACACATGCGTTCGTATGGAAGGCCCGGTCGTCAACACACTACAGGGCGTCTTCTGCGAAAACTGGATCGAGGAGACGAGCCACGTACCGATCGGACCGAAGTACTTCCCGCGGCTCGAAAAGGCGGGAGACGTCGACGCGCACGTCGCATTCGCCTCACCGCGCGGCAGTATCTCGGCCGTGCAACTCCTCTCGTACCTCGCGATCGCATTCGCCCGCGAGGAGCTGCTGATTCAGAACCCGTACTTTCTTCCGCATCCGGACGCGATCGACGAACTCCAACGCGCGGCGAAGCGAGGCGTCGACGTGCAGATCATGCTTCCCGCGGCGTCGGCCACGAACAAAGCGATCGTGCAGCACGCCAGTCACCATCACTACGGCGATCTGCTCGAAGGCGGCGTCCGCATCTTCGAGTATCAGCGGACGCTCATTCACCAGAAGATCATGATCGTCGACCAGCGGTGGTCGAGCGTCGGCTCGACGAACTTCGACGACCGTTCCTTCGAGCTGAACGACGAGGTGACGGTGGGCCTCACCGATCCGAAGATCGCCGCACAACTGCGCGACACGTTCTTCGACGACATGCAGTTCGCGAAGGAGATCCGGCTCGACGAGTGGCGGCGGCGCTCCCTCCGCCACAAGGTCATGGACGAAGCGGCATTCTCCGCGCGGCGGGAGCTGTAGGAGCCGCCGCGGAATTCGCTGGGGCTCAATGCGTTAGAATCCCCTCAGTCGGGCAGTAGCGCAGCCTGGTAGCGTACCTGAATGGGGTTCAGGTGGTCG
>JACZCU010129124.1_pt1 | contig 18366 bp, 19 predicted proteins | sample 8641851 | NCBI WGS metagenome assembly JACZCU01 (sample SAMN15324605, study PRJNA640507) | soil metagenome | isolation source: monocropping sugarcane control | place: China: Luxin town, Laibin City, Guangxi Province | collected 2019-07-25 | depth 10cm m | reverse complement strand
GGCGGGCTGAGAGCCCGCCGCTCCACTTTCAGGACGCCTCTGTCGCCCACTGGCGACAAAATCCTCGAAAAACCGCCGAAATCCCGGGCATGCCGTCCGCAGCAGAGCCGTCCACACGAAAGGGAGGCTTCCGCATGAAGTCCACGGCGCTCGCACTGCTCCTGGTTACCCTCGCCCCCGGTCTCCTCGCTGCTGAATCGCAGGTTCCGTACATCGAAACGTTCGAAGTGCGCCTGCACAACCTCGACGTCGTCGTCACCGATGCCAAAGGGCAGCCGGTGCACGGCCTCACCAAAGATGATTTCGTCGTGCTCGAGAAAGGCGTACCGCAAGAGGTCACGAACTTCTCGTACTTCGACGAAAGCGCAACACACGCATCGATCGGCAACGACGGCACGCATCCGGTCGAAGTCGCGGTCCAGCCGCCACCGCGGCACATCGTCTTCTTCATGGATGACGTCGAGCTCTGGCGCAACACGCGCGCGCGGCTCTACACGCGGCTGCAGGAGTTCGTGAACACGATGCGCGACGGCGACGTCGCGTCGGTCGTTCGTCCCACCGCGGAGAACAAAGTCGCGCTCGCGTTCACCGGCGATCGCGCGGCGATCCAGCGGGCGCTCAAAGCCGCCATCGACGACAGCACGATGCGTCTCAGCGGCTTCACTGCCGACGTTGCGCAGCTGCGACTCGCACTGGGTCGCGGCGACAATCCAGCGCAGGCGAAGCGCGAATACGTGTGGGCGTCGCGACGTCGCATCGAGCATCGTCTCGGACAGATTCGCGCGCTCACGTCGTCGATGGCGGACATCGAAGGACGCAAGGTGCTGGTGATGGTCACGTTCGGCCTCGGCGCGGAGCCGGGCAGTGAAGCGTGGACGCTCGAAGAAGATTTGAATTTGCCGCAAGAGCGGCCGTTCGATCAGGTGGAAGACGGTTCCGATACCGTGCAGCGACTCGAGCGCAGAGAAGGCGCGCGTCGCTACTGGCAGAACGTCATCGACAACATCGCGCGCTCCGCCGCCGCAAATGGCATCACGATCTACGCGGTCGAGCCCGACGTGCGACTCGAGCTCTCGACGCGCGGCGCAGCATCGGTGCCGGTGAAAGCCGGTTCGGCGAGCGGTGGCAGTCACTTCGTCGGCGACTCAAGCCGCAGCATCGCCGGGAGTTTCGGTCAGGATCTTTTGCAGAACAGCGCCGCAACGCTTGATTCACTCGCGGGCCGCACGGGCGGCAAGTGGTTCCGCGGTCCGAGCGGAATCAACGACACGTTCAATCAGATCAACAACGACCTCGGCACGTACTACTCGCTCGCGTATCGCGCGAACGGCCAGGAAGGTCCGCGCAGCGTGCAGGTGCAGGTGCGCAATCGTCCCGATCTGAAAGTGCGCACGCGCACCGAAGTGCTCGAGAAATCGACCGCGCGTGAGATGGACGATCTCGTCGCGGCGTCGCTCATCTATCCGCGTCCGGTGAACGAGCTCGCGATCGCGGTCAACGCCGGCGAGCCCGTGAAGGCGCGCGGCTACTACACGATTCCGATCGACGTCGTCGTGCCGATGAACAAGCTCACGTTCCTCCCGACGAACGACGGCTCGAAGTATGTCGCATCGTTCAACGTGCACTTCGCGCTGGCCGGACGCGATCGCAATTACCTGCAGGGCGGCAAGGCGGCGCAGACGGTCGAGATCACGCCCGAGCAGTACCAGAACATCTCCGGCATCAACTATCGCTACAAAACCGGCATCAATGTGTCGGAAGGCTCATCGAAGATTGCCATCGGTTTGATTGACGAGACCACCAGGCTTACGGGCTTCGGAACGGTGGAGGTGTCGACGCGTTGATCCGGCGTTCCACTTTCGCGACCATCGCGGCGCGTGAGCTCACGCCGAGCTTTGCGAAGATGCGGCGGAGATACGTGCCGACGGTCCACGTGCTGATCTCGAGCACCGCCGCGATGGTCTTGTTCGGATGTCCGGCTGCGACCATGCGCGCGATCTCGATCTCTCGCGGACTCAATTGCGTCGAAGGGTGATCGCGCATGACCACGCAGCGAAACCCGTCGAGGGTGACGTCGAGCACGACGTCACCCTCGCTTTTCTTCCGCGATGCGATTCGCACCAACTCTTCGACGACGTCCGAGACGTCTGTTTCTCGTACCACGGCGGGACCGATGGCCGGAGCGCGCATGACTGGTGAGGAAGTAGTGATGCAAGGACGTCATTCGTTACATCGTGAAGTGACGAGCTAGACGCTCGCCGCTCCACTCACCGCTCGCGGTTTCCATTCGTACACGCGCGCGCTGTTTCGCGGGCTCGTGACACCGACCGACTCCGCACTCGTGAGCCATTCCTCCGCGAACTCTGCAACCGCGACGAGCTGTGCTTCGAATTGCGTGCGTCCCGTCTTCAGAATGTGCGGCTGCGCGAGCCACTTCAACAACTCGCGACCCGCGACGGCCATGCGTTGGCGCGGCGACGTGCTGATCGGATCGTTGAAGAAGCGCGACGACATTTCTTCGATCACGTCCCACGCGGTTTCGGCGCCGAAGAGTTTGCGCACGTCATCGGCGCCGAGTATCTTGAACGCTTCGTCGAGCAACTGCAGAGTTTCGACGCGCAACACGTTGATGTGCCCGTAGGAACTGAACTTCAGATTGTTGCGAAGATCGAGTCCCGCACGGCGCACGGTTGCGATCGAGCCGAACGTCGGATCATTCGCGCGCTCGCGCATCACTTCGGCGACGCGCTTGTCGCGCCAGAACAACGCTACTTCGCGAATGAAGTGTGTGAACAGTTGATGGAATTGCGAGTTCGGTTGCGCGCCCGCGGGCGGCAACGCGGAGCCGCAGTAACCGAATGCGCGGCAGTACGCACCGAGTCGTTCGTCGCGCGTGAAGCGCAACACGCGGCGTCGCGCGAAGCGATACAAACGATTCGCGCCGTCGCCATTCGAGAGTCGCACCGCACCCGCGGCCCACAACTGCTCGAGCTTTTGCACGACGCGAAACACGCCGATCTTCTCGTGTTGATAGACGTAGTAGAGATCGCCGGCGGCGATGATGCGTTCCGAAGCGATCGTCTCGTCATATCGCTGCACCTCGGGCACGATGTACGCGCTCGAGAGATCCGCGGGCGCATTCGGTCCGAGACCGATGAGATCCGCGAGGCCGTTGTCCGTCGGTGCCGGCTGTTGCGCCTGGGCATCGAGATACGCGCGCTCGAGATCCTCGATCTGTTCCGAAACCGCTTCGGCGAGACGCGGATCGGACGCGAACTTCGTCGCCATCTGCTTCGCCACCGTTTCACGGAACGCGGCGAGTTGATCCAGAAGATCCTGATAGTCCTTGTTCGTGGGCATGTGCGTCTCCTCAACTCTGCGCGCTGTTCGATGGAGCAGCGCGGCGCTTCACGGGAATGTGTGGACGGTCGGATTTCGCGGGTGAAGATCCGTATGCCGGTGGTGGTGGCGGCGGATCGCACTGCGGTAACTTCTCGGCTTTCTCCTGGAGCGCGCAGATGTGCTGCAGCAGGAGTCCCGCCGCGCGTCGTGTGCGCGGAGTGCCGAGCGACACCGAAGCTGGTTTGCAATCGTCGTTCGTCGTCGCGTTCTCCGCGAGCAGCGGCAGCAATCCGTCTTCGATCGCCGCGTGAATCTTCGTGACGGTCGGAAGGAACGACGAGACGATCGCTTCGCGTCCGCTCAGGATGACTTCCGCGGTGCGTGGCGAGGCGAGATCCTCGATCCACGACAACAGATTCGCGACCGTCATGTTCGCGTTGTCTTTGAGCGAAATCGTCATCCGTTCCGGATGTCCGATCCACTCCGCTTCGAATGCGTTCACGAGACGCCGCTGCGCACGACGCGTTGGTGTGAGCAACTCGTGCATCTCGCGAATCACGCGGCCGAGGAGCAGATCGTCGCGCTGCTTGAGCGCGTTCCAGCCGCTGTACAGCATGTTCGTGTACACGACCAGCGTCGTGAACGGCGTGCGGCGCTCATCGTCCGGCAGCGTCTCGGGACAATTGCGGCAGAGCGCGAGCTCATCGCGCAGACGTCCGAGTGCGCCGCCGATTTTGTCCGCGCTCGGAAACTCGCCCGCCGCGATCTGGCCGGAGAGAGTCTCGAATGCGAGATCGATGCGATCGACGACGAACGGCTCGGCGAATGCTTTCAGCAGATTCTCGAGCTCGAGTCGCACGGCACTGCCGCCCGATTGCGGAACGATTTCATCGAGCAACTTCTGCGCGGTCGTGACCAGATCATTCACGACGAGCTGCATGCTCGCGTCTTCGCCGGTCAGCGGCACGACGCTGTTGTAGACCGTTTGCGTGAACGTGCTCGGCTCGACATACGTCGCGATGCCGTTCTTGATCGGGAACAATTGACCCAGCATCGCGCGCGCCTGCATCGCATCCGCCGGCAGTTTCGCGAGCAGCGTGTTCGCGAACGGCATCACCGGCGTTTGCGTGTCTCCTGCGCCGGCGCTGAGGGTTTGCAGCGTCGAATTGATCTCTTCGACTTCATTCAGGATTTCGTCGTCGAACATGAGCGTCTCCTCCTAAGCGACTCGATGCGTCTCTCGCCAGCAGCCCAGGAGGGCCGCGGCCACGGTGTCGTGCGCGCTCGTGCAGCGATCGAGTCCCTGCTGCACCGCGTCGCTCCATTTCGTCCACGCGCCTTCGCGCTCGATCGCGATCGATGCGATCTCGACGATGTGCGCGCGCGTCGTGAGCTCGCTCGCGATGCGCGACGCCGCGACGTTGAAGCGCTCGTGACACATCGCCAGTCCGTCGTGATCGCGCAGCGCACTCGCGGCATCCGCGATGTCTCCGCGCACGTCGCTCACGCGATCGCGCAATGCATCGACGATCGCGGGCTCGTCGTCTTCCGGCACATCGCCGGCGAGCAGCGCGAGCTCCGCGAGCGCGTTGTCGAGATCAGCGAGCGCGCGTTGCAGCTGCACGTGAGGATCGATCGTGGCCATCGTCATCTCCTCGCCAGCTCGCGGTAGAAGTGATGCGTGATCGCGCCGGGACGCGCGAGTCTGCGATCGAACGCGATGCGCGCGGCGGCGATGAGAAAGCGCTCCGGCACCACGCCTGGATCCGTTCCGGTCGCGAGCCGCCGCGCCGCTTCTTCGATCATCACCTGTTCTTTGTGTTCGAAGCGGATGACTTCCGCGAGCGCTTTGTTGCCGAGCGTTTCGTAACGCCGATAGCAAATCGTGTCGACGACGAGTGCGCACGCTTCCTCGAACGTCGTCAGCATCGCGCGTGGAATGCTCGCGGTATTCGGTTGCGGATAAAGCTGCCGCCACGTCGCACGAATCGTTTTCGATTCATCCTCGAAACCCATGCGGCGCAGTAGCTCGCAACTGAGAAACGTGCGCAGATACGGCGTCGGATGCGGCGCGCCTTCCGTGAAGGTCATCGTCGATTCGCGCGAGCGTCCGACGACATCCATGAGCGATGACACGATCGCGGGTCCGCCGAACAGCAAGCCGGCCATGTCCGCGAACGTCTCGCGATTCCAGCGCGTCCAGGTCGTGACGACCGCGCGCGGCATCTGCGCCTGCGTGAGTCGCTGCTCGATCGCCGCCGGGATCACTTTGTCGAGCCCGAGGTCGTTCTGCAGGTTGTGACTCACCTCGTGCAGTACCGCGCCGAGCGTCCACGGATTCATGAGGCGGTGATACGGAAGTTGGATGAGTGGGAAGGGATTGAGTTGCAGACCGAGACTCTGCAGCGGAATCGAGCGGCGGAACGTCGCCGGCGAGAAGCCGGTCTTCATGTACGAAAACGGCGGCGGCGCGGGGATCGACTTCGCGTTGCCGATGCCGAGGTATGAGTACTGATAGCAGTCGAGCGCGACGCGATCGCACGAAAGCAGCCACTCGCCGAAACGCGTTTGCCGCTGTCCGAACAGCTCGAAGTAAAAATCCCAGATCTTCTCGATCGACTGCACCCACTGCTGCGCCGTGTCTTTCGATTTGAGCAATGCCGTGAGATTGCGTGTCGATGGTTCTCGCGATGCAACGTTCGCCGCTTCCGTCACGCGCGATGCGAGTTTCAGCAACCCGTCGCGCAGTCGCGTGATGAGATCGTTCGCCGCGCGAATGTGACCTTCGGTCGGTGCGGATGCATTCGTGCCGAATTCATCGCGCGCAAACGGACGCAGTCCCGCGGCGTGACGCGTGACGTTGATCGCCTGCGCGCGCAGCCATGTCGGCAACAACGCTTTGGCGTGCGGCGGTGCGGCCAGCGCTTTTTGCGGAACGACGAACTCCGCGGGCATCTCGAGAATCGCGGTCATGACGTTCTCCGATCAGCGGCAGACACACGGCTTCGCGGCGACGGCTTGATGGAATCGTTTGTCGACGTGGTTCGCGCGTCGCACCGTGTTGACCACGGCTTTCGGATCGCCGAGCACATTCGCGGTTTGTTTCGCGAGGGTGCGCGCGGCGGATTGCGCGGTGATCCTTTGTCCGCGTGCGAACTGGCCGGCGAGATCCGCGGTCGTCTTCTGCACGACCTGCGGCAACGCGCGCACGAGCGGCTGCGTCACCGGATTCGTGCGCAGCGTCTTCGCGACCGCGTTCACGCCTTTGATCATTCTCGGCGCGACTTTCGAGATCATCGACGCCGCTTTCGGCAGCAGCTTCGCGGCACTCGGCAATGCTTTCATCGCCAGCGGCAACGCCTTCATCGCGAGCGGCAGCAGCGGCGCGAGAAACGCGAATGCCTCGCCGTTGCTCTCCGCTTCCGCGGCGGCGTGTCCGAGGTGTTCCATCAACGTGGCGGATGGTCCTGCCTCGTTCGCGCTGAACGAATGCATGAACGATTGCGGCGACGTTTCCCACTCCGCTTCGCTTTCGAATTGAGTTTCGAATTCGAATTCGAGCTCGCCGCCCTGGCCTCCGCCTTCGACGAGCGCCGCGCGTGCGGCTTTCATCGCGAGCAGCGAAAGCGGTTGATAGCGCTGACCGCTCTGCGCCGCGCGCGCGATGTTCTCGTAGAACGCGCCCGCTTCCTGCGAGGCCTCGAGAGTTTCGTAATTCAATGCACCGATGCTCATGGCCATCTCTCCTTTGAGATGTGCGTGGCGGTTCAGTCGAACATCTCGCGATGCACTTTGTTGATGCGATTGCTCACGGCCTTCGTCGCGCGAACGTTGCGTGCGACCGCGTGCGAGCAGACGGCGGGCGAGGCGAGGACTTTCTTCGTCTGCTTCGCCATCGTTTTCGCCGCGACCTGCTTCGTGATCGGACGTCCGGCCGCGGCTTGTTTCTGCAACGAGACGGCGGTGCGTTTCACGATCGTCGGCACGGTGCGCACGAACGGTGCGGTGGAACGATTGCGACGCAGGATGCGCGTGAGCACGGCGGTGCCGCGATTCAAATTCGCGAGCACGTGACGCAATGCCTGTCGATCGTGCGGCGTGAGCGCGATGATCGTCGCCGCGCCGATCTGCGCTTCGGCTTCCATGTCCGTCGCCGCATTCGCGGCCGCGGTGGCCATGAGCTCGCCGAGCGCCTGCTGTTCGGTGAGCGGTCCTTGCATCACGGCCTGGAACTCGCTTTCGCTTTCGGTCTCGTATTCGAGCTCGAATTCGAAATCGTTCTCGCCTTCGCCGAGTAAGTTGCCGGCGAGGCTGCCGATCTTTCCGCCGATCGGACCGGCCACGGCCGTGCCGATGATCGGCGCCGCAACCTTCGCGACTTTCTTCAGCACCGGCAGCGCTTTCTTGATCAGCTTGCCGAAGAACTGTTCGCCTTCACCGAATCCTTCGAAATCGTTTTCGCCTTCGCCGAGCAGTTGACCGAGGAAGCGATCGCCGCTCTCGAATGCGCTCTCGCCGAATCCCTCGGGATCGCCGAATCCTTCGCCGTACTGCTCAAACTGTCCCTCGTCTTCGCCTTCTCCGAGCATCGGCCCGAGAAATGGTTCCGACAAATTTTCCTGTTCGAATGCAGCTTCGAAGTCGTTCTCTCGCATGGCAGGTTTCTCCTTTCGAAACGTGCCCGCAAGATCGGATTGCGGCGACGAAGCAGCGAGTCACATCTTCGGGGAAGCGCACGCGAGGGAACGCGGCCGAGGGAACGCGGATACGCGTCGCACGAATGCGCGACGGACGTTTTTCGTTCACCATACGCAGCAGATGGCAAAACGCTCCCGCATCAAGGATTTCCTCTGGCGCCATTCCGCCGGGCTCGCTGTCACGGTGATGGTCCTGTTCGTGGCCTTCATCGGCTACGTCGGCTACACGTACGTCGTCATCACGAAGAAATTCAATTCGGCGCGGATGTGGGATCTCCCGAGCCGCGTGTACAGCGACGCCACGGCCATCGTGCCGGGCAAACGCTTTCCGCGCGCGCTGCTCGAGCCGAAGCTGAATCACGTCGGCTATCGCGAAGTGAATCGCCGTGTCGAGAGTCCGGGCGAGTACCGCTACAGCGGCGACGATCTCGAGATCTTTCTGAACAACTTCGAGTATCCGGACATGGAGTTTCACGCCATGCCCGTGCTCGTCGAGATGGATGGCGAGACCGTGCGCACGATTCGCCGCGTGACCGACAACATCACGTTGCGCGGCGTGCGCATCGAGCCCGAGCTCATCACGTCGATCTACGACAACCAGATGGAAGATCGCGTGCCGGTCTCGCTCAATGCGGTGCCGAAGATTCTCACTGACGCGATCATTGCGACCGAGGATCGTTCGTTCTACTCGCACGAAGGCATCAGCATTCGCGGCATCGCGCGCGCGCTGTACACCGATCTGCGCAGCAAGCAGATGGTCGCGGGCGGATCGACGCTCACGCAGCAACTCGTGAAGAATCTGTTTCTCACGCAGGAGCGCACGCTGCGCCGCAAAGCCACCGAAGTGTTGATGGCGGTGCTGCTCGAGTTGAAGTACTCGAAGGAAGAAATCCTCGAGGCGTACTGCAACGAAATCTACCTCGGGCAAAACGGCGCGGTGCAGATCGTCGGCGTCGAACAGGCCTCGCAGGTTTACTTCGGAAAGAAGGTCACGTACCTCTCCGTCTCCGAGGCCGCGACCATCGCGGGCATCATCCGCTCGCCGAATGCGCTCACGCCGCTCAAGTATCTGCAGCGCGCGCAGGACCGCCGCAACGTCGTGCTCAAAGGCATGCTCGAGACCGGCGCGATCACGCAGCGTCAGTACGACGAAACGATCGCCACGCCGTTGCAACTCACGCGATTCCCTCGCACGTCGCGCAGCGCACCGTTCTTCGTCGACCTCGTGCTCAAACAATTGCGCGAGACCTATCCCGAAACGCAACTGCAGACCGACGGCCTGCGCATCTTCACGACGCTCGACATGCTCATGCAGCGCTCCGCGGAGAAAGCGCTCGACGACGGCATCGGCGATCTGCAGAAGAAATACAAAACCATTCGCACGTCGCAGACGCCGCTCGAAGGCGTGGTGCTCACGATCGAGCCGGGCTCGGGTTACGTGAAGGCGCTGGTCGGCGGCCGCACGTATTCGAAGACGCAGTTCAATCGCGCGATTCAGGCACGACGTCAGCCGGGATCATTGTTCAAGCCGTTCGTGTACGTCACGGCGATGGATCCGGCGCGCGGCGATCAGGCGCTCAATGCATCGACGGTGCTCGATGACTCGCCGATCTCGGTGAAGAGCGGCGCGTCGATGTGGCGTCCGCAGAATTACGACAATCGCTTTCATGGCCGCGTGACCGTGCGTGAGGCGCTCGCGCATTCGTACAACATCCCCGCGGTGCGCGCGGCGATGGATGCGGGCGTGCCGAACGTGATCAAGACCGCGGGCAACATCGGCGTCGAATCGCATCTCGCGCCGTATCCGTCGGTGTCGTTAGGCGCGTTCGAAGTGACGCCGCTCGAAATCGCGTACGCCTATTCGGTCTTCGCGAACCTCGGCGTGAAAGCCGAGCCGGTGTCGATCCTCGCGGTCGTTGCACCCGATGGCAAATTGCTCGAGACGCGCAACGTGAAAATGAAACGCGTCGCGCCGGCGAGCGTGTGCTACGTCATGAACGACATCCTGAAGGATGTGTTCGTGTACGGCACCGCGGCCCGCGCGCGATCGTTCGGATTCGAGCACGAGTTCGCGGGCAAGACCGGTACGACGAACAACTATCGCGATGCGTGGTTCATCGGCTACTCGCCGCGCATTCTCTCGCTCGTGTGGGTCGGCTTCGATGACGGACACTCGACGCGCCTCGCCGGCGGTGAAGCGTGTCTGCCGATCTGGACGAAGCACATGAATCGCATCGACGGTCTCGTCGCGGATGTGCCGTGGCGCAAACCGGATGACGTAACGGAGCGCGAGATCGATCCGCTGAGCGGCATGCTCGCGACGCCGTACTGCCCGTCGACGCGCAGCGAGGTGTACGTCGCAGGCACCGAGCCGCACTCTGTTTGTCCGCTGCACGCGGGAAGTGGCGAACCGAGTCCGTACTGGCCGGAGCCGCTCGATCGCGGACAGGATCGCTCGATCGTCGAAGACCAACCGACGCGCGGCGCCGATCCCGCAACCGCCGCGGAGCAGCAACGTCGCGCGGAAGAACAACGGCGTAAAGCGAAGGAGCCTTCGATTCGCCGATTGCTGCGACGGATTTTCGGCGACGGGTAAATGAGTGATGCGCGTACGAATCGTCATCATCTTTCTTCTCGCGACGTTTGCAGCGCATGCACAGGAGTTCGAGCGCGTCCTCATTCCTGTCGCGGTGCTGGATGTGCGGGGCGCGCATGACTCGGTGTGGCGCTCGGAGTTGTGGGCGCATCTTCGCGCGGATGGTGTGACGATCCTTCCGCTGCGCATTGCGGACGCGCAGCCGCTGCGAGCCGGAAGTCAGACCGTGCCGATCTTCCTGACGGCTGGCAGCCAGGCGCCGGGACAATTTCTGCGGGTCACGCGCGAGTTGATCGATACGGTTACATTCAATCTGCGTGTGCGCGACATGTCGCGCACGCTCGAGACGTGGGGCACGGAGATTCCGGTGGTGCGCGAATCCGAGTTTCGCCGCCAGCCGATTTCGCTTCTGCCCATTCCGGTCGAGTCCAACTTTCGCAGCATGGTGCGAATCTATTCGCCGAGTGAAAACGGCGGGGAGGTGCGGATTCGCATCACTCGCATCGGCGCGCTGTCCGATCATCGTGTTGTACACGAAAGCGTGTACACCCTTGCCGCGCCGGAGTTGCCCTCGCCGTACACGCCCTCATTCCTGCAACTCGCGATCGATGATCTCGCCGGTAACGAACCGGGCGTCGTTCGCGTCGACGTCGAGCCGATCGGCGAGCTGCCGATCTGGGCATTCGCGTCGACCACCAACAACGTGACGCAGCACTTCACGACGATCGCGCCGCGGTGATCGCAGCTTCGTTATCCTCGTGCGCGTGAAGTTCGTCATCACGCTTCTCTTCACACTCACGCTCGCCGCGCAGCAACGCGTTCCGATTGCAGCCGCGCGCGCGCAGAAGATCGGGATGAGCGTCACGGTCATGGGACTCGTGACGGTTCCGTCGGGTGCATTCGCATCGTCCGCGGACAACGGATTCGCGATCGCGGATCAAACCGGCGGCATCTGGATCACGACAAAAGACGAGATGCAGCTCGCGATGAACGCGAGCGTGCTCGTCACCGGCACGCTCGCAACGTCGAACGCGAAGATCACGATCAACGCGACGAAAGTTACGCCGCTCGATGGCGAAACGCTTTCCGTTGCGACCGGACAGGTCGGCGCGGCGACGCTCGGCGACATCATCACGATCGAAGGCAAGATCACGCGCGTCATCGACGATCAACCGTACGGCACGAAGATCTTCGTGAACGACGGCAGCGGCGAGACGCAGGTGTTCGTCGCGAGCTCGACGAAGATCGCCGCGAAGTTCGAGCCGGGACGCACGATGCGCGCGACCGGCTTCGGCAGCGTGTACGACACAACGTATGAAGTGGAAGTGCGCACGCGGAGCGACATCGAGTTTCCGCGGCGATTCATCAGCGAAGACATTCCGCGTTTCTGGAGCGCGTACGACAAAGCGCTCGCCGCAACATCGATCGATGCGCGCGCGAAGATCTTCGAAGACGAATACATCGCGAAAGGCACGCCGGGCCTGCGCGATTACTTCGAATCGAAAATCAAATCGGCGCGCTCGCTCGCGGAGTTCGTGATCGAGCATCGCGCGTACTACGACAGCATTCGCGCGAACTCGTTGCGCGTCGCCGATGAGGAGCCGCGCATTCGTGTCGCGCTGCAACGATTGAGCGAGCTCTATCCCGACGCGATCTATCCCGACGTGTACTTCGTGATCGGACGATTGAATTCAGGCGGGACGATCTCGTCGCGCGGGCTGTTGATTGGCGCGGAGATGTACAGCATCGACGCGAACACGCCGCTCGATTTACTCGCACTTGGCACGCGCCGCATCGTCAATCGCGTCGATGCGCTGCCGCACACGGTCGTGCACGAGCTCGTGCATTTTCAGCAGCAGCCGACCGGTACGGAGAACCTGCTGTTCGGCGTGATGATCGAAGGCGGCGCGGAGTTTCTCGCCGATCTCGTGCTGCCCGCGCCGCGCAAGCCGTTCTTCCGCGAATGGGGCGAGGCGCACGCGCAAGAGGTGTGGACGAAGTTCGAGAACGACAAGAACTCGATGGACTGGTCGAATTGGATCGGCGGCAACGCGAAGGCCACTGAGCAATGGCCCGCGGACCTCGGCTACTACGTTGGTTACGAGCTCGCGAAGCGCTACTACAACGACGCGTCCGACAAGAAAGCTGCCGTGCGCGAGTTGCTGAACTTTCAGGACGCGAGCCGTTTTCTGCATTGAGCGTACGATCACGCGATGAAAAAAGCGGAATTGCTCGTGGCGCTCGAAGAGCAGGAGCGCGTGAGCATCGAGTACTGGAGCGCATTTGACGTCGATACGTTCTTTCGTCCGATCGGCGAATCGTGGTCGCTCGCTGAGACCGTGCGTCATCTCGTCAAGTCGATTCGCCCCGTCACGAAAGCTCTCGGCATGCCGAAGCTCGTGTTGCGCGTGATGTTCGGCAAACCGCAACGCGCGGCGGAGAGTTACGACGCACTCGTCACGCGCTATCGCGGCTTACTCGCGGAAGGCGGAAACGCGGGACGATTCGCGCCGTCGCCGCGCGATGAAGCGGATCGCGATGCATGGCGCACGCAGATTCTTCGCGAGTTCACGGATGCGAATCGCGCGTTGCGCGCGGCCGTCACGAAGTGGCCCGATGCGAAACTCGATCGCCTCCAGTTGCCGCATCCGCTGCTCGGCAAATTGTCCGTGCGCGAGATGTTGTACTTCACGCTGTATCACCTGCGACATCACGTCAGCGTCGTCGAGCGGCATCTGCGAGAGACAATGAGCCGTGCCGGTTTACGTGACAACGATCGAGTCACCATTGCCGCCGAGTGAAGCGGAGAAAGCGCTTCGCGCGATCATTCGCGAGCAGCGGACCCTCAGTGAGCGCGTTTCTGATTCATTCTCGTGGGGCAGTCAAGGGCCGCCGTTCGAAGGCACGATCGACGGCCAGCGTTTTCGCATCCGGCGCATCATTCGTTATCGCAATTCATTTCGTCCCATCATTCGCGGTTCGTATGCGACCGGCCCGGCCGCCGGAACGGAACTGCAGCTCACGATGCATGTGAATCCGTTCGCGCTCGCGCTCCTCATCGTCTGGTATGCCGTTGTGCTCGGGACGCTGGCCAACGTGCCCGCAGACTGGTCCGGTTGGTGGTTCATCATCTTTGTGCCCGTGGTGATGACGCTCGGCGCATTTTTCGGCGAAGCGTTTTACGCGCGACGTCTCATTCGCCAGGCATTGGAGCGATGATGGTCATCACTGTTCGCGATGCGTTTCGACGATTGAATACGAGATTGAATGAAGCAGATCGACGTCATCGCGCATGTCATCCAACTCTCCATCGCTCCCGCGTTCCTGTTGTCCGGCGTGGTGGCGTTGCTGAACGTCATCAGTAATCGCCTCGCACGCATCATCGATCGAGCGCGCGAGCTCGAGCTGATTCTGCCGACGCTCGATGAACGCGCAGCGAAGCCGGTGCTCGAAGAATTGCGCGTGCTTTCGCGTCGCGGAAAGCTCGTGTATCGCTCGATCAGCTTCTCCACAACCTCGGCATTGCTGCTCTGCTTCGTCATCGGTGCGCTGTTTCTCAGCGCGATGGCGCATTACTCGATCAGCATCGTCGTCGGCGCACTCTTCGTCGCCTCGATGGCCATGCTCACCCTCGGCCTGCTCTTCTTCCTGCGCGAAGTGTTTCTCGGCATACAGACGTTTCAGGTCGGGTTACCGGAAAAATCGTGAAGAAGAACCGAGTGAGCGACGAGCAACCACCGCTGCCGAATGGCGCGGTGCGCGGCGACGTGAGCAAGCAGCACTTCTGCCGCTATCACAACTCGGGCAAGGCGTTCTACGTCGACGAGGCGCGCACGTGCGTGCAATGCGGCGAAGACTTCGTGTTCTACGCGCAGGAACAGAAGTACTGGTACGAGACGCTCGCGTTTCACCTCGACTCGCAATGCATTCGTTGTCTCGCGTGTCGCAAACTGCGTCGCAGCCAGTTCGCGCTCGGCCAGCAGATCGGCAACGCGCGCAAAGAATTGAAATCGAAGCCTGACGATCCGCGCGTTCAGCTCGAACTTGCAAGCGCAACCGTTCGGTTGCATGAGCGCGGAGGCGGCGGCGATCTGAATGAAGCGATCGCCGCGGCGCGCAAAGCGCATGACATCTGGCCGGAGTCCGCGGAGCCTCTGTTTTGGGAGGCAAAAGCGCAACAACTCGCCGGACGAGATGCGAAAGCGAACGACTTGTTTGCGCGCTTTCTCGAGGTGGGACGAAAAGTGCATCGGCTGGCGAAGCTCGTGGCGGAAGCCGAGGAGCTGAGACGAAAGTAGGTATCCTTTCGAGAGAACATGACCGCCGCCGTCCAACCGCAGCCATCCGCGCCGAAACTCTTCACCCGTCTTCGCACGCGGGCCGATGAGTCTTTTCATTACATCGGCGGACTCACCGACCTCGCGGTGCAAACCGTGCAGCAGTTCCGCCGCGCGCCGATCGAGCGCCCGTTGCTCGTCGCGCAGCTCGATCAGATCGGTGTGCGCTCGATGTCCATCGTCATCATCACCTCCGCGTTCATCGGCATGGTGCTCGCGCTGCAGACCGCGTACGCGCTGGAAGACTTCGGCGGAAAACTGTTCGTCGGTACGATCGTCTCGCTCTCGCTCGTGCGCGAGCTCGCGCCCGTGCTCATGTCGCTGATGGTTGGGGGCCGCGTCGGCGCCGGCATGGCCGCGGAGCTCGGCACGATGAAAGTCACCGAGCAGATCGACGCGCTGCGTGCGCTCGCGACGAATCCCGTGCGCAAACTCGTCGTGCCGCGCGTGCTCGCGACGACGTTGATGTTCCCGCTCCTCACCGTCGTCTCCATCGCCCTCGGCATCCTCGGCGGATTGCTCATCGCCGTCGCCAACCTCCATCTCAGCGCGAACTACTACCTGCGCAGCGTCATCGAGACCGTGAAGTACAACGACCTCGCATCCGGCATCGGCAAAACATTTTTCTTCGGATTCTCGACCGCGCTCATCGCCTGCTACAACGGCCTGCGCACGAGCGGCGGCGCGGACGGCGTGGGACGCTCGACAACGCAGACCGTCGTCACCGGCGCGATCACCGTATTGATCATGGACTTCTTCCTCACGAAGCTGTTTTTGTTTTTGTTCTGATGACGATTGTCTTCGTCCTCGTCGCAGGAATCTCGTTCGCGCTGATCACGCGCCACGTCGTCTGGGCGATTCAGAGCCGCCATTGGCCGGAAGTGATCGCGTCGATCGATGACGTGGCGATTCGCAATGGCGAGTGGCCGAACAACGCGCGATACCCGCCCTGGCAGGACGTGTTGTATCGCTACGAAGTCGATGGCAAACACTTTTCGAACACGCGCCGCGCATTCGGATTGGGGTTCAAAGCCTTAACGCCAATCTACGTCGCCGGAACCTCGATCGTGATCCGCTATCAGCCGAGCAATCCCTCATTTGCCGTGCTCGAGCCGGGGCTCAACATTCGGCTCGTCGGCGAGTTCCTCATCGGCGTGATGATCCTCGGCGTCACCATCTTCTTCGTCGTGATCGCCTGAGCTGGCCACGATCTTGAACGCGGCGGACCAAGTATCATGCGCTGCGAACTGAGAATAAGTTCGCCGTCACCGCACTCATCATGAGCGAAACCATCACCGTGCCGGATCGCCGAGCGACCGCCCGAGGCGAAGATCGCCGCAGAGCGGTGCGCGAGCCGTTCGTCGAATTTCACGACGTGCACAAGGCATACGGCCCGAAGGCGGTGCTGCTCGGCGCGAATTTGCAGGTGTATCGCGGCGAAGTGCTCGTGATCCTCGGCGGCTCCGGCACCGGCAAGTCCGTCACCCTGCGGCACATGCTCGGACTCGAAGCGCCGGACGCGGGTCGCGTGATCGTCGAAGAGGAAGACATCACCGATCTTCCCGAAGAAGAGCTTTACAGGATCCGCAAAAAGTTCGGGATGCTTTTTCAGAGCGGCGCGTTGTTCGACTCGATGACCGTGTTCGAGAACGTGGCCTTTCCCTTGCGCGAGCACACGGACATGAGTGAAGAAGAGATCGCGCGCAACGTGCGCGAGAAACTCGAGCTCGTGAATCTTCCGAACACCGAGCACCTCATGCCCGTCGATCTTTCCGGCGGCATGCGCAAACGTGTCGGCCTAGCGCGCTCGATCGTGCTCGATCCGAAAGTGATTCTTTACGACGAGCCCACCACCGGTCTCGATCCGATCACCTGTCAGACGATCAACGAGCTCATCGTCGATCTGCAGACGAAACTCAGCGTCACCTCCGTGGTCGTCACGCACGACATTCAATCGGCGTTCTTCGTCGGCGATCGCGTCGCGTTCCTGAATCAGGGCGTGTTCGAATGGGTCGGCACGATGGATGATGCGCGCGATTCCGATCATCCGAAATTACGAGAGTTCCTGAAGGCCAGCGCCGTCGTGGCGGCGCAGCCGACGAAGAAGTCCTGATATGGCGAAAACGACGACAGAGAAGACGACGCGCGTCGGCCTGCTGGTTTCCGGCGCGCTGATCATCCTGATGGTGTTCCTGTTCTTCATCGGGTCGGAGCAAAAGATCTTCGCTCGCAAGAACGAATACGAAGTGCGGCTCGAGAACGTGACCGGTCTCGCCGAAGGAAATCCGGTGCGCATGTCCGGCGTGACCATCGGCACGATTCGGGACATCAAACTGCCGTTCGATCCGAAGCAGAAGCAGGTCGAGATCCTGGTGATGATCGATCGCAAGTACGCCGAGCGAGTGCGCGGCGATTCCCGTATTCGTCTGAAGAAACTCGGGCTGCTCACCGGCGACAGCTACATCGACGTCACGCCCGGCACACCGCGATTCCCGCCGCTGGAACCTGGCTCGATCATTCCGTCGCAACGCCAGACCGATGTCGAATCGATCATCTCCTCGGGCGAGGATCTGATGGACAACTTCGTCCAGATTTCTTACTCGCTCAAGAACGTCCTGCAGCGCATCGATCGCGGTGAAGGTCTTCTCGGCGAGCTCACGACGTCGCCCGACACGAAGCAGCGCGTCACCGACACGCTGCTCACGACGCTCAACAAGACGAACGCCGCGCTCACGCACATGGAGAGTGGCAAGGGCGTGATGGGCAAGCTGATTTACGACGATGCGTACGGCGATCAGCTCACGCAGTCGCTCGGCAGCGCCGCAAATTCGCTGGCCGCGATCACGGGCAACGTGCAGCGCAGTTTCGAATCGAACGACGGCGCGGTGCCGGCGCTGATGAATGATCCCGAGGCGAAGGCGAAGATTTACGCGGTGATCTCGAATCTGCAAACCACCTCGGACAACCTCGCGAAATTCACCTCGTCCATGCAGCAGGGACAAGGTCTCGTGCCGCGCCTGCTGAACGACAAAGAGTACGGCGATCAGGCGCTCACCGAGTTCACCTCGCTCGTGCGTCAGCTCAATGAAGTCGTGACGAAGATCAACAACGGCGAAGGCACCGCGGGCAAAGTCGTGAACGATCCCGCGATCTACGAGTCGGTGAACGACATCCTCATCGGCATCAACGAATCGAAACTCCTGCGCTGGCTGATTCGCAATCGACAGCAGGCCGGCATCAACAAACGCGCCGAAGAAACGCAGAAAGTTCCGGCCGCACCGACCGCGACACCGCCGCCGATCGAACCAGTCCCGCCGGTGGAACAGGTGGTGCCGCCAACGACGGTGACGGACACGACAGGGACGCAGTAGAGCGGTTGTCGGTTGTCAGTAGT
>JACZCU010357528.1_pt1 | contig 18369 bp, 17 predicted proteins | sample 8641851 | NCBI WGS metagenome assembly JACZCU01 (sample SAMN15324605, study PRJNA640507) | soil metagenome | isolation source: monocropping sugarcane control | place: China: Luxin town, Laibin City, Guangxi Province | collected 2019-07-25 | depth 10cm m | reverse complement strand
TTGGAGCGGGGAGACTCGCGGGGGGGGGGAGGGTAGGGGGGGGGGAGGGGGGTTGTTAGAGGGGGGGGGGGGCCTCTTACCCCCCCGGCCTTTGTGGGGCGCGGGGGGCGGAGAGCCTGCCGCTCCACCTGTACTTCCGGACATGGTTCGCGAGTCGCGATGCGCGCATCTTCACAACCATGAACCCAACTGCCCTCATCACCGGCGCCTCGCAGGGACTCGGACGCGCACTCGCGCGTCTGCTTGCGGCGCGCGGGTACCGACTCATTCTCAACGCTCGCACCGCGGAGCCGCTGCAGGCGCTCGCGCGTGAGCTCGATGCGATCGCCGTCGTCGGCGATGTCTCCGAAGTCGCGGAGGAGATTGCGACGAAGGCCGGCGACGTCGACATCCTCATCAACAACGCTTCGATCCTCGGGCCTCTGCCAATGCCGCGGCTCGAAGACTATCCATGGGACGCGTTGCTGCACGTGTTCAAAGTCAACACCGTTGCGCCGTTGCATCTCGCGCAACTTCTCCTGCCGCGCATGAAACAGCGTGGCAGCGGCACGATCGTCAACATCATCTCGGACGCGGGCATCAACGCATATCCCGGCTGGGGCGGCTACGGCGCGAGCAAAGCCGCGCTGCTGCACATTTCGCGGACGCTGCAGGCCGAGCTCGAAGGCACAGGCATTCGTGTGCTCGCGATCGATCCGGGCGACATGCACACCGAGATGCATCGACTCGCGCTAGGAATTGGCGCTGGCGGCGATCTCTCGCATTTGCCGATGCCCGAGGATGTGGCGCCGCGGATTCTGGCGGAGGTTGCGTGATCGAGTTCGAATTGCCAAACGATCTCGAAGCACGCGAGCCCGCCGAACTGCGCGGCGACGGTCGCGATGACGTGCGAATGCTCATCAGCATTTTGAAAGACGACGAGTTGATTCACGCGCACTTTCGCGATCTGCCGCGCTTTCTCCGTCCGAACGATCTCCTCGTGCTCAATACCACCGCAACGTTGCCCGCCGCGCTCTCCGCGACTCGCGACGATGGCGACGTGATCGCGCTGCACGTATCGATGCCGATCGCCGCGGGACTCTTCGTCGTCGAGCCGCGCGTCGCAGGACGCGAGCCCGCGCATGCGCAGGAACGATTCGCGTTGCCCGGCGATGTCACATGCACGCTGCTCGCGCGCTATCGCGATTCGCAGCGATTGTGGATCGCGTCGATGAACGTCGCCGATCTTCGCGCGTACCTCACGCGGTTCGGACGTCCGATCGCATACTCGTACATCGATCGATCGTATCCGCTCGATGCGTATCAAACCGTTTTCGCCGATGCGCCCGGCTCCGCGGAGATGGCGTCCGCCGGTCGCGCGTTCACACGCGAGCTGCTCGTCTGTTTGCGACGCAGCGGCGTGCGGCTGGCGAAGCTCGTGTTGCACGCGGGCGTTGCCAGTCTCGAATCGCACGAGCGGCCGTACGAAGAGTTTTACGAAGTGCCGTTGCGCACGGCCGAGGAGATTCGGCGTGCGAAAGAGCGTGGTGGTCGTGTGATTGCGGTGGGAACGACCGTCGTGCGCGCGCTCGAATCGAGCGTCGATCGCAACGGCCGCGTCATCGCATCGCGCGGCTGGACCGACCTCGTCATCACGCCCGAGCGCGGCGTGCGCATCGTCGATTCGCTGCTCACCGGATTGCACGAACCGCGCGCCACGCACCTGGCGATGCTCGAAGCGATTGCGGGCCGCGCGCACGTCGCTCGTGCGTACGAAGCCGCGCTCGTCGGCAAGTACCTGTGGCACGAGTTCGGCGATCTTCACCTCTTGTTGTGATTGCTGAGCAGAAATATCAGTCGTCCGGAACGAGGTTTGGTCAAATTCTCGTTCCGTATGTCTGCTTTAGCTGAACCACAGACCACCACGCCGCCTGTCGCGAAGAAAGTGCGCACCGTTTCGGTGCTGCACGGCGACGAACGCATCGACGACTACGCCTGGCTGCGCGACAAGTCGAATCCCGACGTGCTCGCGTATCTCGACGCCGAGAACGCGTACGCGGAGTCGTTGATGAAGCCGCTCGACTCGCTGCAGCACGAGCTCTACTCCGAGATCCTCGGCCGTCTCAAGCAGACGGACATGAACGTCCCGTTTCGCAAGGGCGACTGGTTCTACTACTCGCGCACCGAAGAAGGAAAGCAGTACCCGATCTGGGCGCGCAAGCGCTCGCTTGAAGCCGCGGAGGAGATCATCCTCGACGTCAACGAGCTCGCCGACGGACACGAATACATGTCGATCGGCGCGCTCGAAGTGAGCGATGACGCGAACCTGCTCGCGTACGCCACCGACGACAGCGGCTATCGCGAGTACACGCTGTTCGTGAAAGACCTGCGCACCGGCGCGATCACGAAGATCGCCGACGCCGCGGAATCGGTCGAATGGGCCGCGGACAATCGCACGCTCTTCTACTCGATCGAGAACGACGCCAAGCGACAGTACCGCGTTTACCGCCACATCCTCGGCACCGATGAGCACACGCTGATCTACGAAGAAGACGACGAGCTCTTCGACGTTTGGGTCGAGCGCTCACGCAGCGGCGACTGGATCTTCCTCGTCGCCGACAGCAAGACCACCAGTGAGATTCGCATCCTCGACGCGCATCAGCCCGCGAGCGAGCCGCGCGTCGTGTCGCCGCGTCGCGAAGACCATCAGTATTACGTCGAGCATCGCGGCGATTCGTTCTACATCATGACCAACGACGCCGGGATCAACTTCCGAATCGTAACCGCTCCGGTTACAGATCCATCGGAAGCGAACTGGCGCGAGCTCGTTCCGCATCGCCCGCCGGTGCGCATCGAATCGATCGATCTCTTCGCGAACCACATGGTCGTTCACTTGTGGGAAGGCGGACTCAGTCATCTCGAGATTCACGATCTGCGCGATCGCGAATCGCATCGCGTGAGTTTTCCGGAGCCCGCGTACGCGCTGTTTGCGAACGCGAATCCGGAGTTCGACACGAACATCCTCCGCTACACGTATCAGTCCTTCATCACGCCGCAATCGACGTACGACTACGACATGAGCACGCGCGAGCAGATTCTGCTCAAGCGCACCGAAGTCGTCGGCGGGCACGATCCCGCGCGCTTCAAAGTCGAGCGCATTTTCGTGCGCGCGGAAGATGGCGCGGAGATTCCGGTGTCGATCGTCTATCGTCGCGATCTCGATCCGCACGGCGTGAATCCGCTGCTGTTGTACGCGTATGGCTCGTACGGCGCATCGATGCCGGCGACGTTCAATCTCTCGCGCTTATCGCTGCTTGATCGCGGCGTCGTTTACGCGCTCGCGCACATTCGCGGCGGCGGCGAGATGGGCAAAGAGTGGCACGAGCAGGGACGCATGATGTCGAAGCGGAACACGTTCACCGACTTCATCGCCGTGGCCGAGCAACTCATCGCGGACCAACGAACGTCGCCGGAGAAACTCGCGATCATGGGCGGCAGCGCGGGCGGCTTGCTCGTCGGCGCGGTGGTGAACATGCGTCCCGAGTTGTTCAAAGCCGCGATCGCGCTCGTGCCGTTCGTCGATGTGATGAACACGATGCTCGATGCATCGATCCCGCTCACGACGCAGGAGTACATCGAGTGGGGCAATCCGAACGAGCGCGACGCGTACTTCTACATGAAGAGCTACTGCCCGTACACGAACGTGCGCGCGCAGTCGTATCCCGCGATGCTCGTGCGCACGTCGTTGAATGACTCGCAGGTCGGCTACTGGGAAGCGGTGAAGTGGGTCGCGAAACTGCGCGCGATGAAGACCGATGCGCATCCGCTGTTGCTGCGCGTGAACATGGGCGCGGGCCACGGTGGCGCATCAGGCCGCTACGACAAGCTGCGCGAAGATGCACACGACTATGCGTGGTTGCTCACCACGCTTGATGCCTAACGGGCGTACACTCCCGCATCGAACGATGTCTGCTGAACCACTGACGACACGCATGACCGAAGGTGTGATCGCACCTGAGGAAGTCGTGCATCTCGGCAGAACGATCGCGGATCGCGTCGCGGAAATGGGCGTGCACGGCGAGTTGTGGCCGGGCGCCGTCACGATCGATGGCGATGATGTCGACGTGATGCCGGCGGGTACCGAGGATCGGTGGTTGTATGGACCGTATGCGGCGCCGGAGCGTGTGCTCGGCAAGCTCGCGACGTACGAGTCCGATGTGTTTTCGATCGGCGCGATTCTGTATCACGCCGTGTCGGGAACGACGCCGTTCCGTGGCGACACCCCTGCGCAGATCATGATGAGCATCTGTACGGAGTCGCCGCAGGCCCTCCCTCCGGATGTGCCGCGCGATCTCGCGGCGATCATCATGCGCGCGATGATGCGCGAGCCGTCGGCGCGTTACGCGAGCGCTGCCGTTCTTCGCGATGCCCTCGGCGCGCTCGCGTCGCAAAGCACGAGCAATGAGTTTGCGGGACGTCGTGTGCTGGTCGCGGATGATGAGCCGGACATTCGCGATGCGTACGCGCGCGTCGCCTCACGCCTCGGCATCGAGATGGATGTCGTCGGCAGCGGCCGTGAGGCGATCACCGCGATGAAAACGCGTCGCTACGATCTCGCGCTGCTCGATCTCAACATGCCGCGCCTCAGTGGCTGGGAAGTGCTCGACTTTCTGCGCAGCCGCACCGAGGTGAAGCCAAAGCGGTTGTTCATCGTGACGGGATTTTCGGATCAGCGCATCAGCGAAGCGGATCGTGGTCTCGTCGATGCGGTGATCTACAAGCCGGTCGCGCCGGATGAATTGCGCGCGCTGCTCACGGGATCCCTCGGCGGCGGCGAGCTCAATCTGCGCAACGTGTTGCGTACGACGAAACATCTCGCGTACGCCTGACCGAAACTTGTGCAACTTTCCCGTTGCTTGAATTCCGTTTTTCCATTTAAGATCTCGCATCCCACCAATTGATCAGGCGAACGTCTCGGGGGGAGGGTGTGATGGGGGAGATGAGGCTGTTCCAGTTGTGCTACGAGGGGGACCTCACGGTTGAGGTTTCGCACGTCATGCGCCGCCTCGGCGCCGAGCCGAATTTCGACCAGAGCTGGCAGGTGTTTCTGCCCGAAGGCCGCCACGCCGCTCCGCTCGTCCGCTACGTGCGCTCGCAACTGCGCGAAGACTCGCGACTGCTCGTCGCGTGCACGCAATTCACGACCTCGCGCGATTTCCTGCTCGTGCGGCACAGCCTCACATCGGGTGCCGATTACTCCGAGCTCCACGACGCCCTCGATCGCCTCGGCATGGTCGTCGAGCTCCCGTTCGAATCGACATTCGTCATCGCCACCGACGATCGCACCGACGTCCGCACGTTAGGCGCCGCGCTGAGTGAGCTCTGTCCCGACGAATCGCTCATGGTGACCGGCATCAGTCACGACTGGGCATTTTGCAACTCCGGCGTCTCGCAGATGTTCGTCGCGAGCGAAGACGAAGTGGGATTGTTCAAGCGGTTTTAAGTGGAGCGGTGGGCTCTTAGCCCACCCGACGTTCGATTTTCGGCGGGCTAAGAGCCCGCCGCTCCACGAGTCATCTTCTTGAAGCGGTTCTTAGCCCACCGACGTTCGATCTTTGGCGGGCTAAGAGCCCGCCGCTCCACCGTCATCTTCTTGAAGCGGCTCTTAGCCCACCGGCGTTCGATCTTCGGCGGGCTAAGAGCCCGCCGCTCCACCGTCATCTTCTTGAAGCGGCCCTTAGCCCACCGACGTTCGATTTTCGGCGGGCTAAGAGCCCGCCGCTCCACGAGCTTTACTTCACCCCACCCATCATCTTTTTGATTGGTCTGATCAGCAGCGCGAGGATCACCGTCGCGATGATGAGGTTCACAAACGCGATCTGGAAAACATCCGAGTAGCTGCGATTTTGCAGGAATCCTGCGACCCAGCCCGCGACGTAATTGCCCATCGCCGTCGCGAAGAACCACACACCCATCATCAATCCAACGATGCGCGGCGGCGAGAGCTTCGTGACCATCGAGAGGCCGACCGGGCTCAAACACAACTCACCGACCATCTGCAGGAAGTACAGACCGACGAGCCACATCGGGCTGACGCGCTGGTTGCTCGCTTCGAACATTCTCGCGGCGGGCACGATGAGCAGGAACGACAAGCTGAGGAAGAACAGACCTAACGTGAACTTCGCGGGGCTCGATGGCTCGATGTTGCGTTTCGCGAGTGCGAGCCAGATCACGGCGAAGATCGGCGAGAACAGAATGACGAAGCCGGGCTCCACCGACTGGAACCAGCTCGATGGATAACTGAACGAGCCGACGACAAGTTGCGTTGCGCGATCGGCGAAGAGCGTGAGACTCGATCCCGCTTGTTCGAATCCTGCCCAGAACAACAACGCGAAGAGCGTGAGGATGCAGATCGCTCCGATGCGCGCCCAGTCACCGCTGGTGAATTTCTCGGACGAAACCGGCGGCGCCGCTTTCACCTCGTTGGCGATCTGCGTCGGTGTCGTCGGTTCCTGCTCGACTGGCGTGAGATGGCTTTTGCCGAACACGTACTGAATCAGGCCTAACACCATGCCGACACCCGCGGCCGCGAAGCCGAAGTGCCAGTTGTATTTCTGTCCGAGCCATCCGCAGATGAGCGGCGCGATCGTCGCGCCGAGATTGATGCCCATGTAGAAGAGCGAGAAGCCGGCGTCGCGACGTTTGTCTTCGCGGCGATACAACGAGCCGACCATCGAAGAGACATTCGGCTTCAGCAAACCGGTGCCGATGACGATCAGTCCGAGGCCGAGGAAGAAGAAGGGCAGGCCGGGAACGGCCATGGAGAAATGGCCCGCGGCGATGATGATGCCGCCGTACAACACTGCGCGATAGTGGCCGATGAAACGATCGGCGATGAAGCCGCCCGGAATGCCGGAGAGATAAACGAGCATCGTGTAGATGCCGTAGATCTGCGTCGCTTTCCCGGTGCTGAACCCGAGGCCCGGTTGCTGCGTGGAGCCGACCATGTACAACACGAGCAGCGCGCGCATGCCGTAGTAGCTGAAGCGCTCCCACATCTCTGTTCCGAACAGCGTGAACAATCCACGCGGGTGCCCGAGCCACTGCTTCTCAGCCGTTGTTTGCATGCGCGCACCTTACCGGAATTTGTACGGTGCGCAAGGCGCATCGCGACGCGAACGGTCGCGATCAGGTCACAAGCGGCGCCGGCGCATTTTCGTCATGGCTCGAACGACACACATCCTGCTATCTTCCGCCGCGACCAATCCTAAAGCTCGCGGAAGGGACCACTGATGCAATCTGTGACCACCGAGAAACACCCTCGTGGACTGTACGTGCTGTTCGGAACGGAGATGTGGGAGCGCTACAGCTTCTACACCGTCGCGGCGATGCTCACGTTGTATCTGCGTGACTCGCAGCAGGGCTTCTCCATGACGAATGCGCAGGCGGCGTCGATTTACTCGACGTACAACATGTTCATTTACTTCACGCCGCTGCTCGGTGGTCTCATCGCCGATCGCCTTACCGGCTATCGCAAGGCGATCGTCATCGGCGGCATTGCCTTCATGATCGGCCATGCGTTGCTCGCCGTGCCGAACAACCTCGGCATCTGCTACGCCGCGCTCGCATTCCTCGTCATCGGCAACGGCTTCTTCAAACCGAACGTCTCCTCGATGGTCGGCAATCTCTATCGCGAAGGAAGCCACCTCAAAGACAAGGCGTATCTGATTTTCTACATGGGCATCAACATCGGTGCGACGCTCGCGCCGATCGTCGCCGCGTTCGTGCAGCCGAAGTGGGGATTCCATCCCGCGTTCTTCCTCGGCGCCGTCGGCATGCTCATCTCGCTCATCGTCTTCGGCATCAATCAGAAGTACGTGCGCCACGCCGATCGCGCGAAAGCGAAGCTCGAAACGAGTGCCGTCGCGGTCACCGAAGATCTTCCGCCGACTCCCGAAGCCACCGCCATGGCCGCGGTTCCGGAGTGGAAGCGCATCGCCGCGCTGATCGTCATCTTCCTCATCGTCATCGTGTTCTGGATGGCGTTCCACCAGAACGCGATCTCGCTCACGTTCTTCGCGAACGATCACTCGCGCCAACTGCCCGGCATTCTCTCGAACGCAATCAATCCGCTGTGGATCATCATCCTCTCGCTGCCGCTGGCGATGTTCTGGACGTGGCTCGACAAGCGCGGTCTCGAACCGTCGACGCCGATGAAGATGATGTTCGGCATGTGTCTCACCGGACTCGCATTCGTCGTGCTGAATCTCGCGTCGACGTCCGGCGGATTCACGAAGCCCGTGGCGCCGGTGATGGAATCGGATGCGACGGGATCGTTCATCGCGATCTCGCCCGAGGCGCGTGAGTATTTGAAAATTACGGCCGCGCCGGCGAAGAAAGTCGATGGTAAAGACGTGTGGCGCGTTGCCGCGCCGAACGTTCCGAAAGGCGAGTTCCTGCGACTCGACAATACCAGCGGCGATGTCATTCAGGTCGGAACCACGACGCGTGTTTCGGCGATGTGGCTCGTCCTCGCCTACTTCATCCTCTCCCTCGGCGAATTGATGCTCAGCCCCATGGGACTCTCACTCGTTTCGAAAGTCGCGCCCGTGCGCATGCGTGGTTTGATGATGGGCGGCTGGTTCGCCGCAACGGCCATCGGCAACAAGCTCACCGGCATCGCGAAGTACTGGGATCTCTGGAGCCACAGCTTCTTCTTTCTCATCATCGCGTCGCTGGCATTCGTCATGGCCGTCGTCTTGCTGGTACTTTTGCGACCGTTGAAGAAAGCGATGCCCGGAGTTTGATGTCCTTACCGATTCAGGAAAACGTTTCACTCGCGCCGTTGACCACCATTGGCATTGGTGGTCCGGCGCGATTCTTTTTGCGTGCGACGACGGTCGATGAAATTCGCGACGCGCTGAAATGGGCCGCGGAGCGCGAGCAGCAAGTCTTCTTCCTCGGCGGCGGAAGCAATCTTCTCGTCAGCGATGAAGGCTTCGACGGCCTCGTCGTTCATGTCGATCTGCGCGGCATCGTCGTCGAGAGCGAAGATGAATTCGCGATGGTGAAAGTCGCGGCGGGTGAGCCGTGGGATGACTTCGTTGCGTTCGCGGTGGAGCACAAATACGCGGGCGTCGAATGTCTCTCGGGCGTTCCGGGATCGACCGGCGCGACGCCGATTCAAAATGTTGGCGCGTACGGCCAGGACGTAAGCGAGACGATCGTGCGGGTCGAAGCGCTCGATCGCACGACCGATCGCGTGATCACGCTGACGAACTGGGAGTGTCGCTTCGGCTATCGCGCAAGTTTGTTCAAGAACTACGAGCGCGATCGCTATGTCGTCGTCGCGGTGACGTTTCGATTGAAGGTCGGCGGCTGCGCGACGATTCGATATCCCGAGTTGCAGAAGTTCGTCGATGAGCGCGGCGTCTCTGTCGATGACTTGCAGGGCGTGCGCGATGCGGTGATTGCGATTCGCAAGCGCAAGGGCATGGTGCTCGATGCGAGTGATCCCGACACGCGCAGCGATGGCTCGTTCTTCATGAATCCCGTGCTCACGCTCGCGCAGTACGACGCGTTTGCGCGCATCGCTCCGAATGCGCCGCATTTTCCTGCCGGCGATGAAGTGAAGCTCTCGGCCGCGTGGCTCATCGAGCACGCCGGATTCTCGAAAGGATTCACGATGGGCAACGTCGGATTGTCGTCGAAGCACACGCTCGCGGTGATCAATCGCGGAGGAGGGACGGCGGCCGAAGTGAAGGAATTGGTGAAGCTGATTCAGGGGAAGGTGAGAGAGCAGTTCGGCGTCGAGTTACACCCAGAGCCGAATTTTGTTGGCTGACTACTCGATTCGCCCTGCCGTCGGAATCACGCGCACCTTCTGCGACTGGCGCGCTTGTTCGCGCTCGATCAATCGCTGCCGCTTCCGCTCGAGCGACTCTTCGTCCTTCACCGCCGCGCCGCTTTTGTAGAGCGAATTCACGGCGAGCGCGTACGTCGGATCGGCTTGCAGTTGAATGCCCGTGCGATAGATGAGACCCGCGGGCGTCGGAACCATGTGGCTCCAGATCACTTTGCCTTGCACGATTGCGCTGACGTCACCGAACTTGAACGCAAAGCGGCCGACGGTGCCGATGCGGATGGCCTGCGGATGCTCCAACTTCGCGCCGCCGATACTTACGTCGATGATCGTCACGTCGAGCGGACCGAAAACTGCCGCCAGCGGTCGAACGAGCACAAAGCGCGCGCTTTTGCGAACTTCTGCGACTTCGATATCCATTTGTCAGGGAGACCCGAGGGCAGTTTACCCGGCTTCGACGTAAGGCGCGAGCTTTTCCCTGACAATCTCAGGCACTGGAACCGGCTTGAACTCGCCGTGACGGACACTGACGAGAATGTATTTGCCCGTCGCCACGACCTTGTCCGGCGCGCTCTTGCGACGCACTTCGAAGTGAAGATGAATCGAGCTCTCGCCGATCTTTCCGAAGAACGCATCGACGACGAGCAACTCATCGAGCGTGACCGGCTTCAGAAAATCGCACTCGACATGCACGCGCGGCAGCCATAGCCCAAGTTCCTCGAACAGCGTGCGATACGGCAGTCCGCACGAACGGAACAGCTCCACTTCCGCCAATCCGAAAAAACGGAGATACGCCTGGTAGTTGATGATGCCCGCCGCGTCGATGTCTTCCCAGCGGACGTATTCGGAAACCTGGAAACGCATGGAGGCATGGTAGTCGGTTGTCGGTAGTCGGTTGTCGGGAGAACCGCTACGCCAGCGAACTCGGCACCTTGCTCACGCTCGGTGTGACATGTCATCCCGAGCGGAGCGAGGGACCTGGCGGGCGGGGGCGCGAAACACGCGGGCCCGTGGCCCCCGACTACCGACTACCGACTACCGACTCCCAACCCTCTGTTAACCGCACTACCCCTTCCACCGTAGTGACGGTAAATCGGAGGCAATTCAATGGAAATGATCCCCATCATCGCAGTTCTCTCGACCTCGACGATGGTCGTGCTCGTCGTGTTTTTCATCACGCGGGCGCGGCAGCGGCGGGTGGAGGTGCAGACGGAGATGCAGTCGCGGCTCATCGATCGATTCGGCACCGCGCCGGAGCTGATCAACTTTCTGCAGTCACCCGCGGGACGTGAGTTCGTTGCGGGCGTGCAAACCGCTCCCGCCGTGCTCACCCGCGAGCGCATCCTCGGCGGGATGACGCGGGCGATCGTGCTGAGCTGTCTCGGCGGCGCGTTCGTGCTCCTCACATTCACCTACGAGAAAGACTTTGCCGTTCCCGCCGCGATCCTGCTCTCGCTCGGCATCGGCTACCTCATCTCCACCGTGCTCTCGTACAAACTCTCCGGCAAATTCGCATCGACGACCGACTTCACGCCAGGTGTCTGACGATGTTCGCAGCCACAATGCCGGCGTCATTCGGCGCGGAGGCGCATCCACGGACAGGGAAGCCCGGTCCGATGGATGAAGCGCGGTTCGAGACGTTCTATCGCCGCAACGCGGGAGCGCTCTGGTCCTATCTCTATCGACTGACCGGCGACTCTTCCGCGGCCGACGATCTGCTGCAGAAAGCGTTCTTTCGATTTCTGCGCGCGAATCCGGTGGTCGAAAGCGATGAGCATTTGCGCCGATGGTTGTTCCGCGTCGCGACGAATCTCGCGTTCGATCACTTTCGCGAAACGAAGCGCGATCGCGCGCACGCGGAGCCGCGTGATGAGAATGCGATCGCGAATGAGTCGCGCGAGTGGTTGCGTCACGACATGATGAAAACGTTCGCCGAGCTCAAGCCGCGCGAGCGCGCGCTGCTGTGGCTCGCGCACGTCGAGGAAGCGAATCACGATGACATCGGCGATGCGCTGGGTGTGAAGTCGAAGAGCGTGAAGGTGCTGCTCTTCCGCGCACGCAGAAAGCTCGGCGAATTGCTGACGAAGAAAGGTCTGGCCCCGGAGGTGAGGAAATGAGCGCGTGCCGATTCGAACCGCAGGTGATCGCGGCCGCGGAGCGCGACGAGTGGACCGCCACGCTGCGCGAGCATCTCACCGAGTGCGACGACTGTATCGCCGCGGCGTCGGTCTCGCCGTGGATGGACCGTTTCGCGAGCATCGGCGATCGCGAACATCGCCTGCCCGATGCGTCGATCGTTTATCTCAAGGCGAAGTTGCTGCAGGGAACACTGGACGTGCGCCGCGCGTCGCGTCCGATGGACGTCGTGCAGATGATCGCGTATCTCGTCGTCGCGGGCGGCTGGGCCGCGCTGCTGACGTTCAAGTGGAAAGCGATCGAAGCGTGGCTGCGCGCGATGAGCCCGAGCGCGATCGTGCTGCAACATTCGACGGAATCATTGTCCGTGAGTTTGATTGCCTTCGTGGTGCTGCTCGCCTCGATGACGGTGATGCTCGCGCTGCACACGATCATGGCGGAAGAGTGAGAGAGGCGAGCGATGAGCAATGAGCGATGAGTGATGAATGATGAATGATGAACGGCATCGCGAGCGTTAGCGCTTTGCCTTCTGACGTCATGTCAGTACGCGCGCATCTCGCGACGCGGTTCATCGCTCATCGTTCATCACTCATCACTCGCTTCTCTCTTCACTCCTGAAATTTCGGCTGGCTCTCGCCCTTCACCGCCAGCTCATGCACCTTGTCTCTGCCGATCGTTTTCTCGCCTAACACCTGCGCGATGCGTCTTACGTTCGCGCCGTTTTGCGCGCTGTTCGGACCCATCTGCGCGTCCATGAGATTGCGCGTGCGATCGGCGAGCAGCCATCCCAGCGGGAAGACCGCGTTCGTCTGTTCGAGATAGAACGTCGTGTAGTTTTCCTCGGCCACCATCTCCGATAGTTCCTCGCCCGCGAGCACCGCGTGCGATCCGCGTACGGACAGCAGCGCGCGCACCGGTGAGAGCACTTCGTTCGCAAATCTCTGCGACGTCACCGGCGCCGGATTCTTCATCTTGAATTGAATGAAGATCACGTGCGGCTCGATGCGAGTCGCGTACTTGCTGCGGCGAATGACGCGCAGGATGTCGGACGTCGTCGCCGATCCCGAATTCTCGAAATAGCCGCCGTCGACGACATGCTCGCAACGTTTGCCGGGCGCACACGTGAGCGGCGATCCGCCCGTACCGTTCCTGCCGCGAATCAACGTTCCGGCCGGCGAGACGTACGTGAAGCGCGTGCTGTTGTCGACCGCGGTGCTGACGCGTACGTCCGCCGCAAGTGCGCTGAAGAGATCGATCGAGTCCGCGAGCTCGCCGTACGCACCGGTGTCGATGCGCAGATTCGACGCGATGATGCGCTGTCCCGTCTCGACGACCGTGCCGTTGAGGAACAGCGACGGGATGTGATCTTCGCGATCTTCCATCAGCGTGAGGAAGCCCCCGGCGAATGTGTCGTCATCTTCCTTGCTGCGACGCTGAATCGTCGTGCGCCACGCGTGCTCCCAGCCGCCTTCGAGTGCACGCGCGCGATCCGGGAGAATCGGGACGGGAATGAAGCGCTGTGCGAGATCGGGATTCGTCATCGCCGCGAGCGTCGGTGCGAGCGAGTCCTGCGACAACATCTGCCGCGCGCGGAATCGCAGTGAATACTGCTCGCCGGCTTGCGGCGTGTAATCCGTTTCTTCGAGATTCGCGAGCGTGTCGTTGCGGCGAATGAGCAGCGCGTCGTACACCGTCGCGCCTAACGCGCCGCCCGACACCGCGCTGATCGAGAACGTGTGATCCGCGAACGTCGGCAGCGTGTCGGTGAGTGACGTGAGCACCGCCGCGGTCCAGTACGCGGCGCGAATGCCGCCGCCTTCGGTCGCGACCAGAATCACCGGATACTTGCCGTTCGCCTGCGGCGGATGTTCGGCCTGCAAACGCTCGAACCATTTGTCGAATGCGGTCGAGATCGCGGGCCGCGCGTTCGGATCGAACGGCATCGTCTGCACGACGTGGTTGTCGTTGAATGGACTGATCAGCACCGCCCACACGAGCAGGAACGTGAAGATCGGCAGACTCGCGCGCGTGCCTAACGCGACGAGTAATGATCCGATCGGCACCGAAAGCGCGAACGCCAGAATCACCACCGCGGCGGAGCCGATCGTGACGATGCTCTGCACGAACCACGTCGACCAGATGAACAACGCAATCGCGGCGACGGCGCTGACCCAGAACAGAATCTTCACGGAGCGCGCACGATCCTGACGCGGCACGACGCGCGCGGCTGATTCGTTGAGCCACTTGCGCCGCCAGATCGTGAACGCGATGAACGCGATCATCAGCACGCCGAGCCACAGCGCCATCTTCTTCAGTTCCCAAACCGGCTCGGGCACACCGTAATGTTTCGCGACGCGCCACAGCGATGCCATCGCGATCAGAAACGCGGAGATGCCGCAGATGCGCGGCAGCCACGTCGTCAGCCACGGGTATTCTTCGGGACTCGGGCGTCCCGGCGCGGGCTCGTTGTGCAGCAACTGGCGCGACCAGTACCACGTCTGCACCGCGAGAAAGACGATGCCGACGATGTAGCCGATGCGCTGTCCGTCATGCGACGGCGTGGCGCCGGTGGGATCGTCTTCGGCGAGGTTCGCGATGATGTCGTAGCCCTGCGCCGAGATCAGGAACGCGAACGCGACGACGATCAACGCGATGAAGCTGAAGCGCAGCGGCAGCAGGAAGAGATACAGACGCTTCGCCGCATGCCACACGCGCGCAATGAAGGACTCCGACTGCACGAGCTCCGCGGGCGGAGCTGCCGCTACGACATCGCTGGCCATGATTGGACCCTCCCGGATGGACGTAAGGATACGCTGAAAGGTGTCCTGCGGTACGCTTCGCGCCATGTGGTCGCCGGATCAATACGAGAAGTTCAAAGCCGAGCGTCAGCAGCCGTTTCACGACCTGGTCGCGTTGATCGAGAAGCGACCGAAGATGCGCATCGTCGATCTCGGATGCGGCACCGGCGAGCTCACGCGCGAGCTGCACGAATTACTCGATGCCAGTGAGACGGTCGGCATCGACAACTCCGAAACGATGCTGCTCAAGGCCGGCAGTTTCGGCGGCGCGATGCTGCACTTTCAGAAGAACAGCATCGAGGCGTTCGTGACGGACGATCCGTATGACCTGATCTTTTCGAACGCGGCGCTGCAGTGGGTGCCGGATCACGAGCAGCTCTTCGTGCGCCTCACGAATTTTCTGTCGACGGACGGACAGCTCGCGATTCAGATGCCGGCGAACAACGATCATCCATCGCACGTGATCGCGTCGCAGCTCGCGCGCGAGTTCGGCGTCGACTCTCGTCCCGATTTCGTGCTGGCGCCGGAGAAATACGCGGAGCTTCTGCATCGCCTCGGCTACAAGCGACAGCACGTGCGATTGCAGGTGTACGGACACGTGCTGCCGTCGGTGAATGATGTGGTGGAGTGGGTGCGCGGCGCGCTGCTCACGCACTACGAAGCCGCGATGTCCGCGGAACGCTTCGAGGAGTTTCTCGCGGAGTATCGCCGGCGCGTGGCCACGGCACTCGGCAACGAGCGAGCGTTTTTCTACACGTACAAACGCGTGTTGATCTGGGGCACGTTCTAAGAAGACCGCTCCACGGGCCCCGCGCTTCGGTTCGCGACGAGCATCCGGCGAAGTGGCCGTACGTTCTTAGCGAAGCAATCAGCGCTGCCGGTCGAACCGGCCCACGCGCGCTTTCACTCCCGCGCGGAACCTTCGGCTCATCACCAGCTCCGTTCCATCCGTCAGCACCACGGTCGAGTCGTTGCGCAGCTCCGCAATCCTGCGCAGGTTCACGATGATTCGTCGATGAATGCGAATGAAGTGTCGCTGCTCGAGCCGCGCTTCGACCGCGGCCATGGCATCGCGCACGAGGTGCGATTGCTCGCGCACGTGCACGCGCACGTACTTGCCTTCGGCCTCGATCCAGTCGACATCCTTCACCGCGACGAGGATCGTGCGATCGCGTTTGCGCACCGTGAAGAACGCCGACGCGAGCTCGCGCGGCTTGCTCTTCTTCGCGCGCTCGATTGCCTGATTGAACCGCTCCGCATCGAATGGCTTGAGCAGGTAGTCGACGGCCGCAACGTCGAACGCGCGCACGGCGTAATCGTCGTACGCGGTGATGAAGATGACGGCGGGCGGTTTCGCATCGAGCACATCGAAGCCGGTGCCGCCGGGCATTTGAATGTCGAGCAGCACGAGATCGGGTTTGTCGCGTTCGATCGCGAGCTTCGCATCGAGCACGTTCGCGGCCTCGCCGATGACCGCGATGTCGCCACGCGCCTCGCAAAGCCGCCGCACTTTTTCTCGCGCGAGCCGTTCGTCATCGACGATGAGCGCGCGAATCACGCAACGCTCCACGGCAGCGCGATGTCGACGACGAAGCCGTTCTTCGCGGCGTCGTAGCCGAACGATCCGTGCAGCGCTTCGACGCGCGCGCGTGTGTTGGACAAGCCCACACGCTCGCGCACTTCGCCTCGCACTTCGGCATCATCGTGCACCGTGAGTCGTAGCATCGCACCGTCGCGCCACGCGCGAATGTCGATGTTGCCGCCGGTGTCGCTGCGCGCGATGCCGTGATGAATCGCGTTCTCGACGAGCGGTTGCAGGAGCAGCGACGGCACGAGCGCGTGGCCCGCTTCGGCATCGATCTCCCACGTCACGCGCAGCCGTTCCTCGAAGCGAATCTTCTCGATCGCGAGATAGCGCTGCGCGAGCTCGATCTCTTCGTCGAGCGGAATCTCCGCCGCGGGCTGGCGATCGACCGTCATGCGCAACAACTCGGACAAACGCGTGAGCATCGCGTCGGCGGCTTTGACATCGCTGTACATCAGCGACGAAACGGAGTTGAGCGTGTTGAAGAGAAAGTGCGGATTGAGCTGCATCTTCAGCGCGTCGAGTTGCGCGCGCGAGAGTTGCGCTTCGAGCCGCGCGGCACTGCGGGAGTAATCGAACGCGAGCGTTGCCGCGAGGATCAGCCAGTACGTCGGGAGGCTGCTGTGGAAGTTCACGCCGAACGCGGTCTTGATCGCGGAGAGCAATCCTTCCTGTCGATACGCGGCCGTGCTGAACGTCGTGAGGATCGCCTCGGCCAGCACGAGTTGCACCGCGGTGAGCGCGATGCTCGCGAACACGTGTACGAAAAATGCGGAGACGCGGCGCAGCGGATACTTGCGCGCGAGCCAGATCACGAGCGGCATCGCGGCGCCCCAGAGGTAGTAGTACGTGACGTTGATCGCCACCGCTTCGCCCCAGCGCGGACGCATGCGAAACGCGGGATTGAAGTACGCCTGCGAGGCGAAGTAGAAGGCGACGAACGTCCATGCCGCAATGCCGATCAGGACGAAGCGCGCCTTCATGTCACGATGATACGAGAGCGCGCGCATCACGCGCGGACCGCTCGTGACGACGCGAACCGCGCTCGTGACTTCGCGAACGCGCGCGCCGCGGCGCGTGTTCATCTCGATGCATGAACATCCTCACCGCACCGACGTCTCTCGGCAATCGCCCGTACGAATCCGACGGCACCGCGCGTCACACCGATCGCGGTCCCGCGAAACTGCGCGAGCACGGCATCGTCGAGCGATTGCGTGCGCGCGATCTCGGCGACATCGCCGCGGCGCCGTATCGCGATTTCGTGCGTCCGCGCGGAGGTGTGCGCAATGAAGATCTCGTGCTCGATCATGTGCGTGCGATCGCGCAGCGCATCGCATACGAGCGCGACTTCCTCACGCTCATCGGCGGCGATTGCAGCACGCTTCTCGGCGCACTCCTCGGTCTGCGCGCGCAGCACGACGACATCGCGCTCGTCTTCATCGACGGCCACTCCGATTTCGGCACGCCTGTCACTTCGGGTACCGGTGGCGTGGCTGGAATGGATCTCGCGCTTGCAGTTGGTCGCGGCGACACGCCACTCGCGCGTCTGCGCGATGATGGTCCACTCGTGCGCGAAGAGCACGTCGTCGCGATCGGCATTCGCGACGGCGATTTTCGCGACTCGAACATTCGTGGTGCGAGCGATGCGAACGAAGCGCTCGCGCTCATCGGCGATCGCAACTTCTTCGTGCACGTCGATGCGGATGTGCTCGATCCATCGATCATGCCGTTCGTCGATTCACCGGAGCCGAACGGGCTCTCCGCGAATGCGCTGATCGAAATCCTGAAGCCGCTCGTCACGCATCCGCGCGCGATCGGCATGGAGCTCACGATCTACGATCCGCGCCACGACCATGATGGCCGCGGCGCGGAGCTGCTCGTGGATTTACTCGAGCGCTCATTCCGTGGAGCGGGGGGCTCTTTGCCCGCCCTCCCCTGTTTTTTTGGTGGGCTGGGGGGCCGCCGCTCCCCCTTTGATTTCCTGAGCGAGCGCCATCACGGCGTTCAAC